>Ga0208435_100037_pt1 | contig 68193 bp, 53 predicted proteins | sample 24_taG_FD_184097 | JGI IMG/M metagenome (GOLD analysis project Ga0208435, IMG submission 184097) | Marine viral communities from Cariaco Basin, Caribbean Sea - 24_WHOI_OMZ (SPAdes) (version 2) | ecosystem: Environmental > Aquatic > Marine > Oceanic | place: Caribbean Sea: Cariaco Basin...
GTGTAGCTTTCTTCGTCCAGGTCTTCGTTGTATTCAAAATAGAGCTTTTTCTTATTCTGGACTAAGCGGTAATGGATGCCGCGGGTCACATCGTCAATCAAGTCTGAGTAGCCGAGGCGCTTGTCGATGATGAGGAGCGCAGCTGCAACCAATAAAGCTTCCGATTTTGAAACGTTTGCTTTATCCGTGGCACTTCTTGCCGTCTTTGCCCAGCCTTGGAGTTTGGGCAGTATTGTTAACGCCACTGGGCTTTGATCCGTCAGCAGTGACTGCTCAGTATCGATGGTCACTAATCGGCGCCGGATGGGTTTAGCACTTTCATCCTCTAGCGCATCTAAACGCTCCATCATCACCGCGTAGCGAATTGCAGCTTGTGGGTGCGGCAAACCGTTCTCCCGCATCAGCATTAAATGACTCATTGCTTGAGTTTGATCATCATCAAGCTCTTCGAGCGTTTTAGAGCCCAAGAAAAGATCCAGGTCGCTGTCAGCGAGGTCTTTGGCTTTTTTAAGCGAGGCTATGCGGTTTTGTCTTCTTTTTTTGACACCAAATAATCTCGATTCTTGGGCGATGGGCTTTATTAACGTGGTGGGTTCTCCAATGGGGGGGAGTTGGCCTAGAGTGCGCGGTACCTGAAAAACCAGACGCTCAAATACGTCATTTAACGTTTGGGAGTACGCTTGATAATCGTCGATCCAGCAACGAACTGACAGATCGCTGTAAGTGGCAACGCCGCGTTCTGCATGCCCCATCCAACCATCAATGACTTCTGTGTCTACGCCGCTTCGCGCTAGCTGTTGTGCATATCGATGGCGGAATAGGTTTGAGGGCAGGGGCCAGTTGAACCATTCGGTGTCCGGGATGCTGCGGTCTGATAGGGAGCGCCAATGGATCGCTTCATCCAAGAGGAAGAAGAAAGGGAGCTTGGCTGATGGTTGCTTCCGTAACTGAGAAATTTCTTCGGCTAGGTCGGAACGAACTGGCTCGATGACCTTGGCCAATTCGCCTAAATGGGTCTTGTACATCTCAACAAGGTTCCACGCTCCCAGAGGGAGGGGGACGAGGCGTCCGTTGTGGAGGCCGTCGTCCGCTTTGTCGTTGATGAAAACAGACGGTGGTTCCGAACAGAAGTGAGTGATCGATTCGAACGGGTCGGACAGATGACGGCAACCGGTTGCAGCATAAAGTGCCATAACGCAATAGCGTGCCAAGGCATTGTGGTAGCTAAGAGGGCTGTCCCATTGGGTATCGTTTAGGGCTTGAGTGGCTTGAGATATTTGATCAATAAGCAACGATTCTAATGGAGCTAGCAGGCTCCCGAGTACGTTGACTCTTGAGTCCCCCGCTTTATCGCTGCCACTTAATTCAAGGTTGAAACCGTTCTCGACGGCCTTAATGTCCCAGTTTGCGTACCCGCAGGCAGCAGGGAGTGCCGCTCTAGGGTGAGCAGCACTGAGTCGTGCAAACGAATGGTCGGATGTGAGATTGAAGACTTGTTGGGGGTGAGCGTTGGCAAGTTTTGCGCTCGTTAGTCTTGGGAAGTGGTCTTTGGCGTGTCGGTTGAACCAGGTTTCTGGAGTTTCGCCAGAGAGCTGAAACCATAGATTGTAAAGGGAGTGATTACTGTTGACTGCGGACTCGAAGGCGCCATTGAGCGCTTGCTGAACAACGCCGGGTATTTTGAGCGACAAAGATGACTCAAACGGCTCAATGCATTGAATCGCATTCTGGTCGGGAACCCAAGAATGATGCCTTTTGGGTGAGTGGCGATGAGCGACTGAAAAATCGGGCATCAAAGCCCATTCATTTTGTGTGGTAGAAGAAATCGCAAGTTCCAGTGTAAAGGGTAACGAGCGCGAGAGTCGGGTGGCCAACCAAACAACGGCCGCTCCTAAGCGGTCAAGCTGGTTGTTTGATGTGAGTAGTTGGTTTATCCATGCATTCAGAGATTGCAGTTCGGGCGGTAGTGGCTTATCCCAGCTCCAGGGTAAGTAGTGAGACAGCTCCGTTGTCTGAAGCAAGATGCTCTGGCCAGTGAGCCGCTGCCGTTCAGGTGGGTCGTCGGCATTGACTGTGTAGAGAAGGGCTTCTTCAGAGTTTTCGTCAGATTCGTCATTGGGCGCGTCAAGCAGATCCAGTGATTGGAATTGGTAGTCACTCAGTTGTTGCGTTTCGGGGAGTCGGTTGCGAGAGAATATGGCCAAGGGTGCGTGGAAGAAAGGCTGCGCCACATTTTCTAATTCATTGGGCTCGCAGTTGCCTTCACAGATTAAAGCGAGGGAGTTTAAAAACCGTTGGGCGCTGGCGTCTTGAGACTGGACGAACAACTCATTGGCGGCGTTTCTGAGGGCTAGAGTGAATCGATCAAAGGTGAACGGTTGCAGAGCAACATGGCGCTTGGCACGTTCAAGTGTTTTATCGATGATAAGCCAATTGTTGTGGTGTGTGTTTTGGGTCAAAAAGCTGGCGACTTTCTGGATGCGTTTGTCGCTCAGGCAGCGTCTGTTGGCTGCGTGATCCAGCGCTTGCACTATGAGCCAAATGCGTAAGGCTCGCCTAAGAGCGTATTGCTCTTCGGTATTCGCGATAGCGAGTGGGTTAACGATTAGGCAGAGTAAGAAGTGTCTTTTCTCAATACTGGCACCCAAGTCACGCAGCTTTTTCTTTGTCTGATCGGAGTTTCCTGCGTGGGGTAGTGCGGGGAACTCGATAGCGATATCTGAGGAGTCAGTGAAGGCTTGGCGAAGATCTGAAAGGAGCGCAACGAGGGGGTTGTTGGACCAGGCAGCAAGAATCTCTAAGGATTCTGGGTGGGACAGCTCTTGGTTTAGGTTGCCGATAACTGTAAAGTGCTTGCTGAATCCGAAGGTCAAGGCGGTAAGCTCGAATACCTCCGATAGTTGAGCATCCTTGGCCCAGGTATGAAGAGTGTCGTATTGTGGGGCTGGTTGCCTTACGGTCGTATTGTCGGTGGCTTGGGGTTCAACGCTGTGCCAATCTTGAGTGCCATTAATAGTCATTAATCGGTGTCTCGCGCATCTACCAATGTTCTTGAAACTATAGATAACTGCACGATTTATGGCAAAAAAGCGCAATTTAGAACAAAATATATGTTCCTATGAGCGTCCTCCTCATAACCGTCGTAGGTTCGAATCCTGCCCCCGCTACCATAAAAAAGAAAGGCAGATCAGTTAGTTACTGGTCTGCCTTTTTTGTTTTCTGGGTGGTCTTTTTTCCGGATGCTATGCTGTTGCGGAATCTGCCATCCCCACCAAGCAACCGGAGCTTTTGATGTCTGGCCTGTACAAGCTTTTCCGCCCCCTGATTCAACTCGGCCTGATTCCGCAGATCACGCTAGGCATTATCGCCGGTGTCTTGCTGGCCGTGGTGTCGCCTGAAACGGCTAAATCCTTCTCGATTCTGGGCCAGCTGTTCATCTCCGCCCTTAAAGCCGTCGCACCCATTCTGGTGTTTGTGCTGGTTGCGGCAGCGATTGCGGCACACCAGAAAGGCCAGCCCACGCATATTCGCGGTGTCCTCGTGTTGTATGTGATTGGCACCCTGATCGCCGCGCTGGTGGCGGTGGTGGCCAGCTTTGTTTTCCCCACCGAGCTTACGCTGGATATGCCGGAGGTGAGCGGCAATCCGCCCGAGAGCATCATCCAGATCCTCCGGGACTTGTTGCTGAGCATGGTCGCCAACCCGGTTACCGCGCTGATGGAGGGCAACTTCATTGCCATTCTGGCCTGGGCGGTTGGCCTCGGGATGATGCTTCGCCACGCCAGTGATGCCACCGGCAAGGTACTGAATGACGTATCTGATGCAGTTTCAGGCATTGTTCATATTGTTATCCGCTTTGCGCCCCTTGGTATTCTGGGGCTGGTAGCTAACACCCTGGCAGAGGCCGGTATTGGCGCCTTACTGGAATACGGCCGGCTGCTGGGTGTTATTGTGGGTTGCATGCTGTTCGTGGCGCTGGTGACCAATCCGCTGATTGCGTTCCTGAAAACCCGCCAGAATCCGTTTCCCCTGGTATTTGCCTGCCTTCGTGGCAGCGCCATTACCGCATTCTTCACCCGTAGTTCCGCCGCCAACATTCCGGTAAACCTGGAGCTTTGTGAGCGCCTGGAGCTGGACCCGGACACCTACACCATCTCCATCCCTTTGGGTGCCACCATCAATATGGCTGGCGCTGCCATCACCATTTCTGTGATTACCCTGGCTGCAGCCAACACCCTGGGTATACCGGTTGATTTCGGTACCGCGTTGCTGCTTTGTGTGGTGTCTGCGTTGGCGGCCTGCGGGGTCTCCGGTGTGGCGGGTGGTTCGCTGCTGTTGATTCCCTTGGCCACCAGCCTGTTCGGTATCTCCACCGATATCGCCATGCAGGTGGTCGCCATCGGTTTTGTAATCAGTGTGGTGCAGGATTCCACAGAAACGGCCCTGAACTCTTCTACGGATGTACTGTTTACCGCAGCCGCCTGCCGCGCGGCCGAGCGCAAAGAGGGGTAACAGGGCGATGTCTCGAAACCTGATTTTTATCGGCATGCCCGGCAGCGGAAAAAGTACCGTGGGCGTGCTGGCGGCAAAGCGGCTTGGTATGGGGTTTGTGGATACCGACCTTCTGATCCAGGAAGAGGCCGGCCGCACCTTGCAGGAGATTGTCGACCAGGACGGTTACCAGGCCCTGCGCCACATTGAAGAGCAGGTGCTGCTGAAGCTGTCCGTGGAAAACCAGGTTATCAGCACCGGCGGTAGCGCTGTTTACAGTGATGCCGCCATGCGCCACCTGAAAGCCAATGGCACCGTGGTTTTTCTGGATATTCCGCTGGATGTGGTCATTCAGAGAATCGGTGACTACAGCCTGCGGGGCATTTCCCGCCGGCCGGACCAGTCCCTTTCCGAGTTGTTTGACGAGCGTTTCGCGCTCTATTCCCGCTATGCAGATATCACAGTGAAGGGCGAAGGCCTTACCCAGGACCAGGTTTGTGAAGCAATAATCCGGCATTTGCCCAACTGACGTTGGGCGAGCGCCTGAAGGTGACTGCTTTTCACATAAGTTCAGCATAAAATGGTCGATACCAAAATATTAATAAAATTGAAATCTCCTACCCATAAAGTTGCGCAAAACAAACCACTGAAAGGTGAGAAGAAAAATGAAGCGCCGTACTTTTCTGGCATCGACCATGTCTGTTCCCGTGTTCACCCTGGTGGGCTGCGGTGGTTCGGGCTCCGCTGTTGAAAACAATTCGCTGATTACCGGAACCTCAGGCCCGGCTGTCCCCGACGCCGAGCCTGCCGGAAATGCTCCGGCAAGGTTGGTCGGGCGATTTGAACACGGGGTTGCCTCCGGTGACCCGTTAGAAGATCGCGTGATTCTCTGGACCCGCGTTACCCCTGAAATCCCCACCGCCGAAGCACTTCCCGTAGACGTATTAGTCAGCAAATCTCCGGACCTCTCCGCCCCCAGTGTTTACCGAACCGTTGCCAGGGCAACCTCGGATTTCTGTGTGAAGGTAGATGCCGACGGTCTGGACAGCGACAGTTGGTATTACTTCGCGTTTGTCTGCGGCAGCAATAGCTCTCCCGTAGGCCGCACCCGGACGTTCCCGGCTCCGGGCGCCCGGGTACGTCGTGCCCGGTTTGCGACGGTGTCCTGTTCGAACCTGCCTTACGGGCACTTTTCTGTATATACCGCGCTTGCGAAGGTGGAAGAGCGGGACCTCGATTTTGTGCTGCATCTGGGCGACTACCTCTATGAGTACGGCCCGGGTAATTACGATGATCCGGCTTCGGTACCCAACCGGGTACATTCACCGGCCAATGAAATGGTGTCGCTGTCGGATTATCGCGGTCGGCACAGCCAGTACAAGCAGGATCCGGACTTGCAGGCTGTACACCAGCAATACCCGATGATCTGTATCTGGGATGATCACGAGTTTACCAACGACGCCTATCAAGACGGCGCCGAGAACCATGACCCGGCCACGGAGGGTGATTGGGAAACCCGCAAGCAGGCTGCAGTGAAGGCCTATTTCGAGTGGATGCCGGTACGGGAGTTTGATGCTGACAGCCTGCGAATCTGGCGTCGTTTCCAGTACGGAGACCTGATTGACCTGTGGATGCTGGACACCCGCATCGAGGGCCGGGATGCCCCCGCGTCTTTGCCGGTGGGAATGGAACACACGGACCCGGAGCGACAGCTGATCAGTGATGCCCAGATGAACTGGCTCACGGAAGGCCTGAAGAGCTCCGGGTCTGTGTGGAAGATGGTTGGCCAGCAGGTGATGTTCGGCCAGCTGAACCTGGCGGAGTTGCTCCAGCCGGAGCTGTTCTCGCAATGGATGCCGGCTGGCACTACCCAGCAAGGCCTGAACATGGACCAGTGGGACGGCTATGCGGCAAGCCGAAGTGCCGTCCTTGATGCCATTGAATTGAACAACGTGGATAACGTGGTGGTATTTACTGGCGATATCCACACTTCCTGGGCCAATGAAATCTACCGAAATCCGGGTTCACTGGTGGGTGACTTGTTCCAGGACGAGCCCCTGGCAGTGGAGTTTGTGTGCCCCTCGGTGACGTCTCCCGGGTTTCCGGACGGAGCGGCGGAACTTGCCGCCGCAGCCTTGGGCGCCACCAACCCCCACATCAAATATGCCGAATTAAAAACCCGGGGCTTTATCCTGATGGACGTTACCCGGCAGGGCGCCCAGGCCGAGTTTCACTATGTCTCGTCCATTACGGATGAATCCCGCAAGGGCGAACTCAACGACAGCATGCGCAAGCTGGTCAAGGTTCCCGCCAGAAGCACCGGTCAGCCTTATCGCCTGGTAGAAGATGATCTCACCGTAACTCGCCCCCGTTACACCCAGACCGCTTTGACGGCGCCGCCGGCAACCGCCGAAGACCAACAAGCCCTGGCTGGCGCACTGGCGCTGGCCAGACAACGCCAGGAGTCACGGTACATGCACAAAACAAGGAATGCACAGCAAAAGGAGGTCACAGCATGAATAACAACCTGAAGCGGCTCGCGTGGTTGGTATTACCCCTCACCCTGGCAGCCTGTGGTGGCTCTGATGACGGAAGTCAGGGCGCAGCGGATACCGGTTCGGATGCGTCTGGCCCGGTGGACGAGGGCAAATCCCCGGGTAAAGGGCAGCAGCCAGTGCCGGTAGCCAGTGCCCAGTTTATTGCCATGGGGGATTCCGGCACCGGCAGCGCCGGCCATTATGCCGTAGGTGAGGCGATGGCGGCGGTCTGCGAGATCAAGGCAACCGACACCGGCCCCGGCCCCTGCGAGTTTGTGCTGGGTTTCGGTGACAACATCTACGATGACGGCGCAACCTCCGTCGACGACGTGCAGTTCCGGGATAAATTCGAGAAACCCTTCGAGCCGATGGGCTCCTTACCGTTCTATATGGTGCTGGGTAATCATGACAACACTGGCTACATCGGTGGTGACGGCGCGAACAACAGCCGGGGGGATATCCAGGTGGACTATCACTACGAGGGCAACAGCCCCAGATGGTTCATGCCATCCCGCTACTATGCGTTCAACAGTAACCAGATTCCGACTGCAAGCCTGCCGAAAACCCGGGAGGGAAAACCGCTGCTGACGATCGTGTCGATGGACTCCAACCCCATTGCCTCGCTGGTGGCGGATGCGGATTCCCGGTTCACCTGGCAGAAGTACGGCATGACCCAACTGGCCTGGGCCCAGGATGAACTGATTGCATCGGATGCCCTGTTCAACATCGCCATGGCCCACCACCCGTACCTGTCCAATGGCCAGCATGGCAACGCCGGCAACTATGACTTTGTTCCTTCTTATATTCTGCCGGTGATTTCCGGGCAGCGCTGGAAGGAGTTTCTGGAAGAGGGCGTGTGCGATTATGCGGACTTCCTGATGACCGGGCACGACCACGATCTTCAACTGCTGGAGCCTGTGGAATCCTGCGGCCGTACGCGTTTCCTGGTCAGTGGTGCTGCTGGCAAGACTCGCTCACTGGTTGACGAGGAGCGCAATCAGGCCATGTTCCAGGCCGGCGACACCTATGGCTTCTTCTGGGTGAGAGCCACGGAAAGCAATCCACTTACTGATGCGCCCGCGCAGATGTGCTTTGAGGCCTACACGGTAGATCCGGATGCAGAAGGTTTCGGGGTGCTGGATGCCGCGGGTGCCCTGACGCCGGCGTATAGCCGATGCCTGGCCAAGGAGGAGCCTCGGGGCATTGCCCGTGGCAAGGATTTCTCTGGTACGCCCGTTTCGGCGCCGGTACCGCTGGCCGATGAATCCGGCTTTGATGCGAGCTTTGCCGGCCCCCTGCAGAGCTTCCGGGAAGAGTTGGTCAGTGGCCTGAACACCCTGAACATGAACAACCCGAGTGATGAGGCGGGGCAGGTTGTCGGGCAGCTGATCGGTGGTATAGACACGCTGCTGGCTGCCTTGGATGCGGCCGCCTCGGCTGGTACCGAGGGCGGCAATCCTGATGATGTCCAGCAAACAACCTTTGCGGTGCAGGCAGCGGCTGAACGGCTGCAGGCCATCGATACCTCTGGCTTGCCAGCGCCGTTCGATCAACTGGGGGATGCCTTTACGGTGTTTGCGGAAGGGTTTGGCTCTGAGGCCAGTGAGGGCTCGGGGCAGGGGCTTTCCCAGGATACAGCTTTCTTGCTGGGGCCGGTGGTGCAACTGACGATTAACCTGGACAACATACTCGATGGCATTGATGCCCAGGCCCAACCGGTGCCTGTGTTGCGGGGTGTAACGTCGTTGCTGGTAACAACCCTGCGGGGCGTTAGCGGAACCCTTGAACAGGTTTCAAGGCTGGATAGTTCGGCAGGATCTGATGAGCTGATCGGCGCCATCAATCAGGCCCTGAATACTCTGGTTGACGAGGTTTTGCTGCTTGAGCAGGCTCCGCAACCTATCGGCGAGTATGCAAACCTGCCAGCAGATTTTCTGTCGGATGGCCTGAAAACCGTACTGAACGAGGTGACCGAGCAGCTGGATCGTACCGTTCTGGGAACCGTAGATGGATTGCTGGGGCGATTATTGGCTCCGATCACAGGCTTGATTACCGGCTTGCTGGACCGTCTTTTCTGAGGCGGTTACAGCATCGGATCCGAAATCGGAAACTTGAGGGTAAAGGTTGTGCCTTCATCGGGGAGGGAGTCTACCTTGATCTCGCCCCGGTGCTTCTCCACCACGGTTTTCACAAACGATAATCCCAGGCCGGCGCCCAGGGTGCCGGCCAGCTCGCTACGCTTTTGCCGGTGGTAGCGGTCGAACAGGTAGGGCAGTTCATCGGTGTCGATGCCACAGCCTTCGTCGGCGATGGCCAGGCAGGCCAGGTGGGCAGCGCGATACACGTGGATGCTCACGGTGGCGTCTTCCGGGCTGTACTGCACGGCGTTGGTCAGCAGGTTGATGACCGCCCGCTCCAGCAACTCCGCATTGCCTCGCATCCACAGGTCTTCGGTGCCGATCAGTTGCAGTGAAATGTTCTTGCGCTGGGCCTGCTCATACACGCTGTCCCGGGCGTTTTCGACAATGGCCAGCAGTTCGCACTCGTAGAAGCGCGGTTCGGTCAGCTGCTCGGCCCGGGCCAGTTGCACGAATTCTTCCGCCAGGTTGTAACTGCGCCTTGCCAGCATCCGCAGCTGGTCCAGGTGCAGTTCGTCTATGCTGGCGGGGTCCCGCTTCAACTGCTCAATCAGGGCCAGCTGAGACACCAGCGGCGAGCGCACATCGTGTGAGATGAAGTCGATGGCCTCCCGGTGCTGTCGTTGTTGTTCCCGCAGTTCTGAAATGTCCGATATGTTGGCGATAATGCCGAACTGGCCGTGTTCGGGGAGTTCGAAAGGCGCAAAGTGAACAAGGAAGTCCTTGCCGTGTACGGTCAGGTCCAGGGTGCGGCTTTCTTTTAGGGTCAGGGTTTCGGAAATCACCTCGTGCCAGGGCGGCGTATCCTTCGGGTCGTGGCCTTCCAGCAGGCTGGTCAGGGGCATGCCGGTGATGCTGGGCATGGGCTCCCGGAACCAGTCTTCGATGTGCTGGTTGGCAATCCGGATAACCCCCAGCTCGTCGGTCACGATAATGCCGTCCGGCATGTGTTCGAAGCTGTTGCTGATAAAGGCCTGCATCTGGGCCAGGCGTTCGCTGGCCAGGATTACCTTGCGCAAGCGCGGCGAGTGGCCGAACCCGGGGCTGAGGGGGCCGGTAGCGGGTTGCGAGTCCAGTTCCAGTTTGTGCAGGAAGTGCTGTATCACTTCGCGGCTGAGGTCGTTGCGCAGGGTGAGCCCGATGACGTAACTGGTTTCGCCCCGGGTCAGCCGGATCCAGCTTTGCTGCTGCTGGTGCTGCCACTCGCCGGGTTCCGGCAGTGGCGGGGCCTCGGCAAGGTTCATGCCGTGGTTTTCGAGTAAGTCGCCGTCTTCTGCCAGCAACCAGCCTTCCGGGCGCAGCAGGGCCCGGAAATGTTCCAGTAAGCGATGGGGCTGTCTTTTCGACGGTTCCGGCAGTGACAAGGTCTGCGTTCTGACCATTTTGTCGAGCTGCCGGTTCAGCAGCCGGTTGGTCACAGCCAGCTGCACCGCCGCGGCTACCGGCAGGGCGATCAGCGGTATCGCCAGCAGGTTGGTAGGTGAAAGCTGGAAGCCGAATACGAGCAGCGTCAGAACGTAGCTGCCAGCAAGCACCCCGAAGACCAGCAGGCCAAGGCCCCATGGTGAGAGCTTCCGGTCAAGCAACGGCTTCGAGCCTGTAACCGCGCTGGTAGATGGTTTTGATGCGGAATCCGTTTTCAGGATTCAGCCCCAGCCGTCTTCTCAGTCGGCTCATGTGGGTATCGACCGTGCGGGTGTTGATGTCCTTGGTCAGCCCCCATACCCGTTCCAGCAACATTTCACGGGTCAGCAGGCGGCCCTGGTTCTGGAACAGGAACAGGGTCAGGTCGAAGTCTTTGTCGGTCAGGCTCAGTGGCTCACCGTGCAGGCTGATGCTGCGCTGCTGGGTGTTCACTTCGAACGGGCCGTATACCAGAACTTCTTTCTCGCTGTCCGGGTTACTGCGGCGGGCCAGGGCATTGATGCGGGCCAGTAATTCGGCGGCCCGCGCCGGTTTCGCCAGGTAGTCGTCGGCGCCGGCATCCAGGGCGCGTACTATGTCTGATTCGCTGTCCCGCTGGGTCAGGAAAATGGCCGGGATAGGCCAGTTCAGGTGCGCCCGCACGTTCTCCAGAACGTCGATGCCGGTCATGTCCGGGATTTGCCAGTCGAGGATCATAAGGTCGTAACTGCGGTGCAGAACCGCGCCCAGAAAGGCCTGGCCGGTGGGAAAGCTGTCACAATGATGGCCTTTCTCGGAGACGATGGTCTGTATCCTCTGGGCCTGTTCGTGCTCATCTTCAAGAAGCGCAATGCGCATCAGGCGTTTCCTTCGTTAATAGGGCTATCTGCAATATCCGGCCATTATTCCAGAAATTCAATGTTCGATCAGCCCTGCAGGCGCTATTTCCTTGATGTAAGCGCCGGTTTTCCATTGTCGTCGTCCACCGTTTGCCGGCAGCCGGGAAAGTTGCTGCAACCCCAGAACCAGCCTTTCTTGCTGTGCCGGCGCACCAGGGGTGAAAAACAGTGCGGGCAGGGTACCGGTTTCTGGCTGGTGCCGTCTTTCGGCTGGCTGTCTTCCAGCGGCCGGGTGCCCTTGCAATCCGGGTAGCGGGTGCAGGCATAGAAACGCCCGAACTTGCCGTCCCGCTCGACCATCGGTGCCCGGCATTTGGGGCAGTGGATGGCTTCGTTGCCGGCAACGCTGTCGTCGTTGGCCGGCTTCGGGCGCCGGTTTATAAAGCCGGTGATTTCATCCTTAAGGCTTGCCAGGAATTGCCGGGGATCATCTTCGCCCCGGCGGATGCCTTCAAGGGTCGCCTCCCAGACAGCGGTACGATCCGGAGTGCGGATGGAATCCGGCAGGGCGGCAATCAGCGCCTTGCCTTTGTCTGTGGCTTTAATGTAGCGCTTTTCCCGGAACAGGTAGTCCCGCTTGAACAAGGTGTCGATAATCGCTGCGCGGGTGGCCTCGGTGCCCAGGCCATCGGTTTCCCGCAGGGTTTTTCTGAGCTCCGGGTCCGCGACGAAACGGGCAATGTTGGTCATCGCCGACAGCAGTGTGGCATCGGTGAAATGCTGGGGTGGCTGGGTTTTCTTTTCCTTTACGCCAGCGTTGGTGCACAGCACTGGTTCGTTTCGCTCCAGCCTTGGCAGGGGGGGCTTTTCCGGTTCGCTGTTGTTTTCCCGTAGCCGGAGCTCCAGGGCTTTCCAGCCTGGTGTGAGTATGGCGGTTTCGGTCGCCCGGAACATGTGCTCCAGCACTTTCACCGTCAGCTTGCCTTCCCGGTGTACGGCATCTGCCGCAAACTGCATCAGGTAGTAGCGGCTGATCAGCCCGTAAATTTTCTGCTCTGCCGCAGTCAGCTTGCCGTTGGCCGACGGCCGCACGGTAGGAATGATAGCGTGGTGCGCGTCCACCAGTTTGTCGTTCCAGGCGGAGGAGCGGCGGCTGGTGTCCAGTTCGCCGAACTGCGTTTCCAGCTCGGGCGCGACACGGCCGATGGCGCGGATGACCTGCTCGCGTTGGTTATAGTGGCCTTCGGGCAGGTAGCGGCAGTCAGAACGGGGGTAAGTGATCAGCTGGTGCCGCTCGTACAGGTTCTGGGCGGTATCCAGTACGTCTTTGGCACCCATGCGGAACAGCCGGCCGGCTTCTATTTGCAGGGCAGACAGAGAAAGTGGCAGTGGTGGCGTTTCCGGCCGGTCCCGGAACCGGGATTCCACAATGGTGCCCGGGCGGCCGTTTACTTCTGCGGCAATCTGGTCTGCGATTTCACGGCTGAGCAGGCGGTTTTCTTCGTCCAGGTGATCCTGGAATTGTTCGTCTGGCAGCCATCGTGCGGTGAAGGGGCGTTGGTCTGCGTCTTCTTCACGGGCACGGAATTCGCCTTCAAGCCGGAACCAGGGTTTCGGCTCAAAGTCCTCGATGGTGTTGTCACGCTCCACCACCAGCCCCAATACCGGTGTCTGTACACGGCCGACCGAGTACACGCCCTGTTCGCCCTGTTGCTGATAGGTGAGCGTGTAGAAACGGGTCAGGTTGATGCCATACAACCAGTCTGCGCGCTGGCGGGCCAGGGCCGAATGGGACAGGCGCCGGAATTCCCGGTTGTCTTTGGGCGCCTGTATGGCCCGGGCAACGGCGTTGGGGGTCAGGTCGTTGATCAGTATCCGTTGCACCGGTGCCTTGGTGCCTACATAACGGAGTACCTCATCCACCAGCAGCTGGCCTTCCCGGTCCGGGTCGCCGGCGTGGGTAATGGTGTCGGCCTGGCGGATCAGGGATTCCAGCACTTTCAGTTGCTGGCGCACGCTGTCTTTGGGGGACAGCTGCCATGGCTCCGGAATCATGGGCAGATCTTCCAGTCGCCACTTTTTCCACGCCGGGTTGTAGCGTGCCGGTTCTGCCGGCTCCAGCAAATGGCCGATACACCAGCTCACCGTAGCGGCGTCTTTGCCCTGGCCACAGCGAATCCAGCCCTGGCCTTTCTGGTGTGGGCCGGGCAGGGCGGCAGCAATGGCTCTTGCCAGGCTGGGTTTTTCGGCTATGTAAAGATGCATGGGGTCTTGGCGTTGCTGGATCGGTTCGGGAATGTGGCCCTTTGCCGGATTGCTGTCAAGGTTTCGGGGGTAAGGGCCAATGTGTAGTAGACTGACCACTCAGGGAATTGCGGGAGTTAAACGAAGATGAAAGTACAGAGTGCCATTGAAACCAAACTGGCAGATGCCTTTGAAGCCAGGTTGCTTCAGGTAGAGAACGAGAGCCACATGCACTCGGTGCCGCCGAATTCGGAAACCCACTTCAAGGTGACCCTGGTTTCACCGGATTTTGCCGGCCAGATGAAGGTTCGGCGGCACCAGGCGATCTACAAGGTGCTGGCAGACGAACTGGCAGGCTCGGTGCACGCGTTGTCGCTGCACCTGTTTACACCGGAAGAATGGCAGGCCAGTGGCCAGGCTACGCCGGATTCGCCGAATTGCATGGGTGGCTCGAAGGGTGATGCCACCATGGCGGCCAAACTGGAAAAGGGAGCAGATTCATGAGTCAGTTTTTCCAGATTCACCCGGAAAATCCGCAGAAGCGGCTGATCAACCAGGCCGTGGAAATTCTGCGCAAGGGTGGCGTGATCGTGTACCCCACCGATTCCGGCTACGCACTGGGTTGCCATCTTGGCGACAAGCAGGCGGCCGATACCATCAAACGTATCCGCAAGCTGGATGACAAGCACAACTTCACCCTGGTGTGCCGGGATTTGTCTGATATCGGCGTCTACGCCAAGGTCGACAACACCCAGTACCGGTTGCTGAAGACGTTCACTCCAGGGCCTTACACCTTCATCCTGGATGCCACCAGCGAAGTGCCACGCCGCTTACTACACGCCAAGCGCCGTACCATTGGTGTCCGGGTGCCGGATAACGAGATTGTGCGTGCGTTGCTGGGTGAGCTGGGCGAGCCGATCATGAGCAGCACCCTGATTTTGCCGGGGGAAAGCGAGCCGATGACCGACCCCTACGAAATCCGGGATACCCTGGAACACGAACTGGATTTGATCATCGACGGCGGCTTCTGCGGAATGGAAGCCACCACGGTGGTGAACTTCACTGGCGATGCCCCGGAAGTTACCCGGGTTGGCAAAGGCGATCCGGCGCCGTTTCAGGTCTAGGGCTATTGGTTGCCGGGGCAGTCAGCCCCGGTGGTCAGACACAAAGGGATTGGTGGCTTTTTCGTGCCCGAAGGTAGACATGGGCCCGTGGCCACAGATGAAGGCCACATCATCGCCCAGCAGGAACAGTTTTTCCCGGATGGAATGAATCAGGGTGTTGTAGTCGCCCTTCGGGAAATCCGTGCGGCCAATGGAGCCGTTGAACAACACATCGCCCACCTGGGCCAGCTTTGAGGCGCGATGGAAGAACACCACATGGCCCGGTGTGTGGCCCGGTGTGTGCAGCACTTCCAGGGTTTCATTGCCCACCGTTACCGTGTCTCCGTCTTCCAGCCAACGATTGGGCGTGAACACCTCCGGTGCTGGAAAGCCGAACATCTGCGCCTGCATGGCCAGGCCCTGAATCCAGAAATTATCTTCTTTGTGCGGTCCTTCAATCGGCAGACCGGCGGATTTGGCCAACTCCGCGGTACGGCCGGCGTGGTCGATGTGGGCGTGGGTGAGCAGGATTTTCTCCAATGTAACGCCCTCAGCTTCCACCGCCGCCCGAATGCGGTCCAGGTCCCCGCCCGGGTCTACGACTGCTGCTTTGTTGGTTTCGGTACACCAGAGCAGGGTGCAGTTCTGTTCAAAGGGGGTGACGGGAATCACACGGTACTTCAGGGACATAATCTGCCTCGGGTTGTAAACTTTTCGGCAAGTTTACCAAGGCGGGAACAGGTGAGCCATTGAACGACTATCTCAAGAAAATCCTTAAGGGCCAGGCGATCAACTACGAGGCCTTTCTTAAAAAGCTGCCGGAGCCACTCCGTCAGAGGCACCGGGAGCTTTTTTCGACCGAGAAAACGGGGCCGAACCGCTGGCGAGTAACCGTGCTGGATGAGGCTGTTTTCGAAACGCTTCGGGAACAGGCTGCAACTCCGGTGAGCAGGGTGGATGCAGCCAGGAAAGGAGATTCCCACCGTCACGGGACCGAGGTGAGTTTCCTGCTGGTTTACCATCAGGCTCTGCCCGGCAATCGGCCGGATTCAGTGGTGATTACCGGGGATTCGGTGGGTATCGGCTTCAGGCCGGCGCCCCGGGTTCTGGTGGTGGAAAACGAGCGGAATTTTTACCATTACCGCCAGATGCTGGCCTTTGCCAGTGACTGCCTTGGCCAACCGTTGGAACTCAATAATTGCGATGTTGTGCTTGGTGGCGGTAACCGGATTACCCGCGCGTCAGATCTGAACTGGCTGAATGGGTACCATGAGGTACTCTGCGCCTTCGATTATGATGCCGGCGGTTTGCAGATGTTTTCATCGGTGCAGGCCGCACTGGGCGATAAGGCCTGTTTTCTCCAGCCCGCTGAGTGGAAACCCTGGCTTGGCTGTTTCCGCAAAACCCCGGACGCCACCGAAAGGTTTACAAAGGCCATCATGCTGGCGGAAGATCTGGGGTTTGTATCGTTGGCGCAGGCCTTTCGGGCCACCGGAAAATTCATGGAGCAGGAGATGATTCTGGATGAGTGATTCACAGGCGAGCGCGAGCACCTTTAACTTCGGCATTCGCCGCCTGGTGTTGGTGGATTCCGCCGGCTTCTGTTACGTGGAAATTCCGGTAGACAACCATGGCCTGATTCTGGGGCCGGGCAACCTGGGCAAGTCCAGCCTTTTGAATAGCCTGCGCCTGTTCCTGTTGCCGGAAAACAACTTCAAGAACAGCCGCAAGAAATTCGCCTTTCGCAACGCCAGCGCAGGCAGCTTTTACACCAACGAAGAAAGCTACCAGCATTATTTCCCCAGCCAGTTCAGTTTCCTGATCATGGAAGCGGAAAACCCGGCCGGCACCCATTGCCAGATTCTGTACCGGGACAACGCCAGTCAGCTCAGCTATGGCCGTGCCTTTGTACCGGTGAGTTACGACCAGCTACGGCCGCTGTTCTGGAACGGCGATGATGAGGACGGCATCGGCCAGGCGGTGCCGGAGCTGTCATTCAGCCGGTTGTCGGAGGCGCTGAAGAAACTCCCCAAAGACACCAAGCTGGTCAATGACCCGGCCAAACTCAAATCCATGCTCTACAGCAGCGAGTTGATGAACGCCGATGCGGTGCGCTATTCCGTACTGCCGCTGGGGGAATCCGACGAGCGCCGGGTGCAATCCCTGCGCACCCTGATTTTGCTGCTGTTCGAAATGAAGGCCGACGACCAGGCCATGGCGAATGCGGTGGCCAGCATCATCGAGGCGGACAAAAAGTTTGCTGATGATGCCTTTGATTTCAACATCGACGATTTCCTGAATCGCCACGACCAGCTCAAACAACAGCAAAGCCAGCTCAATCGAATCGAGAAGGAGCGCCCCCGCTTTGAAAAGCTGAATCGCGACTACCAGGCCTATCAAACGTTATTGCGCAGTCAGCACGATTTTGCCGCATTCCGGGATGGCGTGGCGAATGCGCTGCAAGACATAGGTGCCAAACGCCGGGTAGCGCTGGAGGCGTATAACGAACAGAACGAAACGCTGCGCCATGTGCTGCAAACCCTGAAAAAGCTGGAACAGGAAGAAAGCGGACTGAAAGGCGAGATCCGCTCTGCTGACCGGCGAATCAAGCAGGCGGAACAGAACCAGAAAGACGGCGAGCTGCTGGTTGCGCAATACGGCGAGATGACCCTGCAGGAAATTGCGGACATCCAGAAGGAAGAGCTCGAAGGCAAGCGGGGCCACCTGGCCGCCCTGAAAAGTGCTGCCCAGGCCGAGATTCGCCTGGAACAGATCCAGCGCAAGAAGCTGGAGCTGGAACGCCAGCTCGAGAGCCTGAAAGACCGGGAAAGCAAACAACAGTGGCAGTTGCAGAACCAGCTGGACGAAGCCACCGCCGCGCCGCTGCGGGCGGTCGACCCCCGCCTGATGATGGCCAGCCCCGGCCAGGACCTGGACGCTGACAGCAAGGCCACCATTGAAGCCTTCGCCCGATTATTCGCGCCCAACGACCATGGCTTTGACTGGTTCGACACCGAATACCAGAGGCAGCCCGCCCGATACACTAATTTCGCAGAACAGCGCCAGCATATTGAGGGCGAACTCCATGGTCTGGAGAAAGAACGCTCGGAGCTGGCAGACACCGCCAACCAGGAGCACGACCGGCCCAAGCTGATTGAACGCACGGAAAAAGAAATCCGCGCCATCGAAAAAGATCTTGAGACGCTTCAGCGTTATCCAGCCGCTGCCACCACCCTGAGGGACGCTGCAGAAGAAAAGCAGGCCGCCGAAGAGCAGTTAGCCAAGCTGGAGGAACAGGCCCGTCTGGAGCAGGAAAAGCAGGACGCACTGCAGCAGAAAGCCGCCAGGGCCCGGGCCGAGAAAGACCGCATTGAGGAACGGGAGCGGGAACTGGCGGCCCTGAGCAAAAGCGTGGGAACTGTGGAACACCGTTTCCCGCACCTGAAAGCAGTGCAGGCAGAACAACCGTTGGATATCGAGCGGGTATCCGCCGCTGCGTTTGACGACCTGCAGTCTCAACTGGATGACCTGGAAGAACGCCGCCGCAACATCCTCGATCACCTGCGTCAGTTTGTGTACCTGGGTATTCACGAAGACAGCGACGGCGAACTGCAGAAAGACAGCCCGACATCCTCGGTTATTCGGGAAACCTTCAAGAGCCTGTCGGACCTGTTCGCCGGCATGGCCGAGCGCTGGAGCGTGCTGGAACAGCAGGTTGGCATTCACAACGAAACCGTGGCCAGCTACCGTCAGGCCCTGAAATCCAACCACGAACACATTGCTCGGTTCGAGGCCCAGCTGAACCGCGAGCTGGACGGGGTGCACATCAACGACCTGGTGGAAATCCGGGTGGATATCCACACCGATCCGAAATTCCGCAACCTGGTGGAAGAAGCCAACAACATAGATCCGTATGGCAACCAGCTTCAGTCTGATGCCTTTTACGACCGCCTGCGAGTGTTTGTGGCGGACTTTTTCGGGGAGCAGGGCGGCAGCAAGCGCCTGACCATGGACAAGGTGATCACCGGTATTTCCTACCGCACCCGCAAGGAAAACGCCGCGAACCTGGATAAGAAGGGCCAGTCCACCTCCACCACGGCATTGATCAACCTGGAACTGGTGTACCGGCTGCTCAAACGGGTGCTGTACCCGGGCGTGCAGCTGTCCTTCCCCATGGTGCTGGACGAGCTGGCCAGTGTAGACATCAGCCAGATGCCGTCGTTGCTGGAACGGCTTCGCAAACAGGGCTTCAACTTGTTCTCCGCTGCTACCCACAGCGCCAGTGCCGAAGTGATCTACCTGATTGGCCGGCACCTGGAAGTGGGGCAGATGCGCACCGCGCGGCCTTACAGCAAGGAACGCACACTGGTGTTCTGGGGTGGCGCGGAAGGCTTTACCGGCGGCGAGCCCCTGAGCCACTGGGCGGACCAGACCCAGAACAGCCTGCTGGAGCCTGCGGATGAGTAAACGCTTCAGCACCCTGGACACCACGCGGCTGCTGTTCGAACACCCGAAGATCCTGTTCCGGATGATCGAGCGCATGGACCGAAACGAAGCCCGGTACATCCGCGAAAGCGACCTGGTGGCCGAGGTGATGGACTACACCCGTAATCTGGGCAAGGCGGACCGGGAACGGGTGCGCCTGGCCATGAACACCGACAACCTGTTCCGCAGTGGCCTGATCATCGACATTATCAAGGCAGAGGGCGAGCGACGGCTGGTGTTCCAGGATGCCCTGATCAACCTGATGCGGGCCTGCAACGCCTCGCTCTATCAGGAACTGACCGACGCTCGCCTGCGGGGCCACCTGGTGACCCTGCGGGACGTACGCAACCGCCTGGAAATCAGCAGCTTCAGCGAGGTTGATCCGGATTACACCGAACTGCGGGACGACCTGAACGAACGGGTCAGCCAGCTGATCGGCCTGCTGCGCCAGAACGTGCTGCGCATGCAGACCATCAGTGCCCAGTTGGCGGACCTGTCCGGCGATGCCAGCCGGGCGCCGGAGAAATACCTGGAGTTCCGCCAGAACCTGTTCGAGCAGATCGTCACTCTGTATGAGCGCCACATCAAACCCACGCTGGTGTTCCTGAACCCGGACACCCGCCTGCCGGATGGCAGCAACCTGTTCGAAACCCTGGAAGCCATGGTGCGCCTGCTGGAGAGCCATGACGACCACAGTCTGGCGGACCAGTTGTTCCGTTCGTCTATCAGCCTGAACGCCCTGTACAAGCCCATCCAGGCCGTAGCCCAGGAGGTGGAACACTTCCTGCGCAAAACCCGCCGGGGCATGGCCCAGTACAACGCCATGGAGCATTTCTACGGTAAACTGCGAGCGCTGAAAGACGACACTGAAACCCTGAGTCTTCGCCGCAAATGGCTGGAAGGTGGCGATTTCGCCCGTAGCACGGGCTTCCTGGTGGGCCTGCGGGCGCAGCAGCGGCCGAAACACTACGCCTTCGGCCAGTCCTCCAGCTATTACCAGCTGTTGTTCAGCGAACTGGACCTGCGCCTGAGCGACCTGCGCCGGAAAGCGGAAGTGCCGGTGCTGCAGGAAGTGGACGGCAGCGGCCGTCACAGCCGCATCGACGTTCAGCGCATCAACCAGCTGTACCAGTGGCTGGAAACGCTGGAATTACGGCCCACGACCGACCTGGTGCGGGAACTCCATGGCCGGCTGGACGGTTTTATTCCCGGCTATCGCTTTCCGGACCTGCTGGCGGCGTTGAACCGGCTGGTCAATGCACCGCCCGAGGGGATGCAGGTAACGACCACCAACCGTTTCCGAACCCTGGAGCAGGCGCCCGACAGCGAGCAGTTTGTTTACCGAAAACGCCGCCTCGAAACCACTACGACTCACACCGAACAAGAGCCAGACCATGCCTGATTTCGTGGAAACCCGGGATTCAGAAAACAACCTGAACGAACCACAAAACAGCAGCTTCGAGCAGATTCTGCCGGCCCACAGCGCCGCTGTTTACCGGGAATTCCAGGCCGGCCGGGTGATCGTGCGGGATGCGTGGGACAACAACCGCTCCGAGCTGCGGGCCAATCCGCTCTACAACCTGCTATACAATCATCTTTCGCATTTCCGCACTTTCTACGAGCACCTGGGCAGCGAACTGGTGTTCAACGAAACCGGCTCGTTCTTCTTCCTGAAAGAAAGCAGTGACGATGAAAGCGAAGAGCACGATGAGAACGCCTTCCGGGTGCAGGTGATATTGCTGCTGATTGGCCGTTACTTTGCCCGAAGCGGGCGGGACCTCGATTATCTGGGGCGCCCGGAAGCCGGTTTAAACGAACAGGATCTGGCCAACCTGGGGGCGGATGAGGAGTATCAGGATATCCTTCGGGCCGCCCGTTTCGAGAAAGGCCTGAGTGAAGCGCTGGATTACCTGGAAAAGCGGAACCTGGTGTTCCGCTCCGGCGCGGGCCGGTATTTCCTCAGCTCTGCCGGTATGTACTTCCTCGACCAGCTGGTTCAGGAGTACGAGCAGGGCGGTCAGGCGTAGGCCAGGTTGTTCCGGCCGCCGGCTTTTACCCGGTACATGGCGGCGTCGGCTTCCCTCATGAGATCTTCGGCGGTCATGCCGTTATCCGGATACAGGGCAATGCCGACGGAAGCGCCAATACCGATCGTGTGGCCCTGAATCTGGAACACCTCGTTCAGGGTCGCAATCATTTTTTCTGCAATGTGCCGGGCACCGTCGTCGCCGTTCAGGGGCCCGGTAATCACCACAAATTCGTCTCCGCCGGTCCGGCCCACGATATCGCCACTGCGCATGCAGTGTTTCAGGCGCTTGGCCACCACCCGCAGCAGTTCGTCACCCACCGGGTGGCCATGGGTGTCGTTGACCGGCTTGAACTTGTCCAGGTCCAGGAACATCAGGGCAAAGTGGCCATTGGAACGACGGGCCTGCTCTATGGCTTGTTGCAGGTAATTCTCCAGGGCGGCACGATTGGGCAGGCCGGTGAGCTGGTCATAGTGTGCCAGCCGGGCCATCTGTTTCTCGTTTTTCACCCGCTCGCTGATATCGCTGAAGGTCAGAATGTACTGGCTTATCTGGCCCTGATGGTTTCGCACGGCAGACACTGTCAGCAGGTTGGGGAACACCTCATCCTTGGGATGCCTGAGCCAGACCTCGCCCTGCCAGGCACCCTCGGCGATCAGCTGGCGGTGCAAGCGTTCGCCGACGGGATCCCGGTCCTGGTTGCCTGCATCAAGAAACTCCATCATGTTGCGCCCGGACAGCTCACGGGCTGTTGTCTGGGCCCTGTCCAGAAAGGCCGGATTGGCCCGGACAATGGTGAAATCCGTCTTGCAGATGGCAATGGCTTCCTGGGTGTGCTCGAACACCTGGTGGGCCAATCGCAGTTCTTCGGTGGATCTGGCGATCTCGGATGTCTGGGAAACCAGTGCATGCATCAGCGGTTGCAGGGAGCGCCACACCACCAGCCCGGCCACCAGCGAAAGCAACGCAATGATGGCGATGCTGATGATGATGTCGTTGATGACGTCTGCGTAGATTTCAGATACCCGGGCGTTCATGTGAACTTCCCAGTTGTAATCGCTCAGGGGGCTCATGAACGCCAGTATCGAGGCACCGTCCGGGTCGGTCAGTCTGAAGGTGCGGGGCTGTTTGTCGCCCGTCAGGTGCTCCCTGACGGTCAGGCACTCGCTGGCAGGGAAGATCTCGGGCATCTGAGTGATGGGGTCCAGCTCCACCCGGCGGGTGCGCGCGTCATCGAGAATGCAGATGTTTGACCAGGTGTTGGTCAGCAGCGCTCCCTGAAGCGGCGAGAGATCAAACAGCAGCAGGTCTGTGCCCACCCGTTCGCCATCATGCATGATGGCTCCGGAAGCATGCAGCAGTGGTTTGCTGGTTTCGCCATTGGCCAGGCGATATTCCCGGAAATCCAGGCCGCCTGGCAGGGTTATCTTGCCGGGCAATGACGCCGCCAGGGGGCCGACACGAACCAGTTCCTCACCCGATGCGTCGTAGCGTATCAGTGCCGCCAGGTTGTCGATGATGTTGGCGGCGTCTTCCAGCCTGGGCCGGGAGAAGGTCCTGGCGACGCCAACCGGCAGGTTACCGTTTACATATTCACTCATCACCCGGCCCAGCTCGGATCGGCTGGCGGTCTGGCGGGCCAGGTCCTGGTGTTGGTCCAGGATGGCCTGGATGTTCTGGGTCTTGGCGTCGGCAACATTGCCGGCCGAGCGGGAGGCCTGGGAATGCAGCTGGTTGATCAGCGGGGTGGCGACAATCGCAGCAATCACAATGCCGGTGAGCACCACTGCGATGATGGCCGTGGTGATTACACGGCGCTTTTGTTCAAGTATATCCATCGTTTGTGGTCACACCCTCCGGTCGCACAGCTCTATCTTAACTCCAGCCTTAGCCAAAGAGCCAATGGTTAGTGTGCTTCTGTCTCTCTAGTATCCGCGCCTTAATAAAAATTCCAAATCGCGAGTGGTTATGACAGACAACAACGCTAACAACAGCTATTTATCTGATCGAAAACCCCGGTCGCACTTTGCAACGCGTCGGGAATACCTGGAGCATGAACTGCAGGTGATGGCGCCGAGGCGGTGGCGGCCAAACCTGCCGTTCCGTGATTACCGCTTCGAGTGGGAAGACCTGGTGCCCGCCATGGCCGCGACCATCGGCAAAGTGGTGATGGTTGCCGCAATCGTGGCCGCCTTCGCCGGCCCGCTGGGGCTTTCGAAAGAATTCGTAACTGAAAACGTGCGCTTCGAAATGATCATCGCAGCGCTGTTGTTTGTCATCCTGATCTCCGGTTTTCTGAACCCCACCAGTAACCTGGCCGGTACCCACGGCCCGCTGATTCCCATGATTCCGTTGATTGTCGCCTCTGGCGGACATCCCATGGCGCTGGGGATCATGATCGGTGTGCTGGGTTTCATTCTGGGTATTACCCGGGGTGGTAGCCTGTTGGCCCGGCTAACCAGTAACGGCGTGTGTGGCGGATTGCTGCTGTATCTCGGCTTTATCGGGGTAACCAGCCAGATCGGACGGTTGTTCACCTGGGCAGAAGGGTTCGATAAGGGCCACATCGCCTTTGTGGTGGTGCTGCTGACCATCGTGATGTACGCCTGGCTGGAGCATGTAAAAATGCGTTGGCTGGCGATCCCGCTGGGCTCGTTGATCGCCGGTGTCGTGGCCTTTGCCCTGGGTGCGCCGTTCGAGTTTGTGACCGAACCGGGCATTCCCAATATGAACCCGGCCTATTGGTGGGGCGAAACCACCGGCTGGCAGCTGGGCCTTCCGGACGTCTACAGCTTTATGGCCGTGGCGCCGTTTGCGGTGCTGGCGGTAGCCATGTGGTCTCCGGATTTTCTGGGGCACCAGGTCTTCCAGAAGCTGAATTACCCGCCGAAAACCGAACGTGTGCTGATGGATATCGACGATACCATGGTCTCCGCCTCGGCCCGTCAGGTAGTCGGAACGGCGCTGGGTGGCGGTAACATTGCGTCATCCTGGGGTACTTACATTGTGCCGGCAGCCATTGCCAAGCGGCCCATTGCGGCGGGTGCGGTGCTTACCGGGTTGTTGTGTGCGGCTGCCGCAGTGCTGGGTTACCCGATGGACCTGGCAGTATGGCCGCCGGTGCTGAGTGTGGCGCTGATGGTGGGCGTGTTCCTGCCGTTGCTGGAGGCGGGTATGCAGATGACCCGCAAGGGCAAGACCACCGAGTCTGCAGCCATCGTGATTTTCTCGTCTGCGCTGGTCAATCCGGTGTTTGGCTGGTCGCTGACGGTGCTGCTGGATAACCTTGGGCTGATCGGCTGCAAGGAGCGCGGTAAGGAACTGGGCCATATCGGCCGCTGGATTATCCCGGGTATTGTCTTTGTTATCCTGTGCGTGGTCATGCTGGCCATCGGAATGTTCCCGGGCATCGAGCCTATGGTGGACGCTTTCCGTGTAGACTGAGGTTTTCGCAGTAGCAGGAGTGGCGAATGCCGGAGCCCGTGCTGTTCAGAACCCATCGCCGCCGGAGCTGGCCCTGGCTGGCGGTGTTTGCGCTGATTGTGGCAGTCCTTGTAGCGTTTCGTTTACCGCCACAACCGGTAGAAGAACGCCTGGTGCGCCTGCATTCCCAGGAAGTGTTCGGGGCGGATTCCCAGCTCCTTGCAGAACCACTGCCGGTGCAGGCCGCGCTGCTGGATTACCGGAGCGATCGCCTGCTGCTGTTAAAGGCGCAGGCGGCCTTGCAGGTGTATCCGGAGCATGCCCGGCAGTTGCTGGAACTTTTCGGTGAAGAGCCGGAGTTCCGGGAAGCCCTGAAAACCCACGGCGAATACCTGATTCCGCCGGTTATCCATTTCTACCGCAACCCGGTCAGTTCCATCGAGATGCTGAACCGGGTAGCGGGCACCCGAGAAACCCTCACACCCGAACAACGGGCCTGGTACGCGGTCAACTTCGCCAACAAGGAAGGGCAGGATTTCACCGGCCAGTTTGTGGTGGCGCCGGATGGCAGCATTGAATGGATCTGGACCGAACGTATTACCGAAGGCGTTACCCAGTTTTTCACCAGCGGCATTCGCACCCTGGAGTCCCGCTACCGAACTGACCAGCCCATCCGTGCCAGTGATCTTGGCTGGGCGGCGGTGGATGCCGTAGTGATCGGCAGCGCGGTAAAATTCCTCAAAGCCGGTCGGGCAGCGGCCACTACCGCCCGGGCAACTACCGTAACCGCACGCTCAGCTGCCTATGGCTCCCGTTTGGCCAGGGCAGGGCAGATGGCATCAACCATGATCGGCTATGCCAAATGGCCAGCCGTGGCGGCGCTTGCTTACGTAGCGGTGCGCCACCCCGTATTACTGAACGACCTGTTTGCCGGGGCCGCAAAAGTCCTCGGTGTGCCGCCGTGGATGATACAGGTGCCCGGCTGGTTCCTGATCCTGTTACCCTTGTTGCTGATACTGCGATGGCTGGCCCGGGTGTGCCTCTGGTTCATCCCCGCCCGCCGATAACTAACCGGGGTCAGACCCCCAATACATTTGCTGCGGCAAAGTGTACCGGGGGGCTGACCCCGTTACGGAGATTCTGAGATGAAAACATTGTTGCAGGTGGATTTTCCCTTTGATGGCCCGTTCGGGCAGGAAATGGCCGATGCCATGAAAGAGCTGGCGGAATCCATTGCCAAAGAACCCGGGTTTATCTGGAAGATCTGGACCGAGAATGCGGAAACCAGGGAGGCTGGCGGTATTTATCTGTTCGAAGATGATGCCAGCGCCAGGAAGTACCTGGACATGCACACGGCACGCCTTAAAGGTTTCGGAGTGCCGGTGGTGAATGCCAAGGTGTTTCAGGTGAATGATGCGTTGTCGGCGATTGATCACGGCCCGGTCTGACCGGGCCGGTTAAGCCTACCAGGCCAGCCAGATGGTGTGCCTTGCGCCTTTGCCGGGGCGCAGGGCTCTTACCACTACCGCTTCTACCGAGAAACCGGCCCGCCGCAGCCGTTCTGTAAAGGCCTGCTCAGGGCCTGCGGACCAGTAGGCCAGAATGCCGTCCGGGCTCAGGGATTTCTGGGCGGCGGCAATGCCTTCCGGCGAGTAAATCCAGTTATTTTCCTTGCGGGTCAGGCCTTCCGGGCCATTGTCCACATCCAGAAGAATGGCGTCCCAGTTGCCGTTACCCTCTTTGAGCAATTCCGCCACATCACCAATGTGTACCCTGGCTCGTGCATCGTTCAGCGGGTAACCTGCGGCCGCGCCCAAGGGCCCGCGATTCCATGCTTCAACCTCCGGAACCAGCTCTGCCACGGTGACCTGAGCCGCGTCGCCCAGAGAGGATAACGCTGCCGCCAAGGTGAACCCCATACCCAGCCCGCCAATCAGCACCCGGGGCTCGGGCAGGTGTGCGATCCGTTCACAGGCAAGGGTCGCCAGGGCGTCTTCCGAGCCGTGCAGCCGGCTGTTCATCAGCTCGCCGGGTGCACCGGCAATCTTGATGGAGAATTCGTCATTACGTTGTAGCAATCGCAAACGGGTTCCGTTGCCGGGAATGGTTGCGGTGCCAATTTCATCAAAGCGGGCCATGAGGGGTTCCGGGTGGCGGGATCAGGCCGCATTCTAACCTGATGGCACCGTTGTTTTCAGCCAAAACCCCCTTGAAGAATAGCTGTTAGACTGCAGTTATTATCAAATAGCCGTATTTTTAAAGCCCAGAGTACAGGAGAGCGCACTTATGACAGATCAACCGGTCATGCTGATAACCGGAGCTTCATCGGGCATTGGTGCCGAAACCGCACGAGCTGCTGCCCGGCAGGGGTATCGCCTGGTACTGGCGGCGCGCTCCGAGGACAAACTGAAGGGGTTGCAGCAAGAGCTCGGCGGCAGCGATAAGGTGTTGACCGTTCAGTGCGATGTACAGAACGGCGAAGACCAGAAAAGCATGGTGGAGCAGGCTCTGAAGGCCTTCGGCCGCATTGATGCGGTGTTTGCCAATGCCGGCCGGGGTGGTGAGCCAGGCGGGTTCAGCGGTGCTGATCCGGACGTCTGGAAGGATATGATTCTGACCAACATCCTGGGTGTCGGCCTGACTATTCAACATTGCCTGCCGGCCCTGCGTGAGAGCAAGGGCCATCTGCTGTTAACCGGCTCGGCTGCAGGTCGCGTCACCATTCCCGGCTCCATGTACAGCGCCACCAAGTGGGCGGTCTCCGCCATTGGTTATGGTGTGCGTGAGGAGCTGCGTGGTTCCGGCATCCGCGTAACCCTGATTGAACCGGGTATGGTGGATACGCCGTTCTTTGACGAACGCCCGGTCCACGCGCTGAAGCCCGAAGATATCGCCAATGCGGTGATGTATGCGGTCGCCCAGCCTGCACATGTCGATGTGAACGAAATCCTGGTGCGGCCAACGCCGGCCGTGGAGTGAAGGTCAGGAACTGTTGGAGCTAAACGTGAAATCAGCGCAAAGCGTGGCCCTGGTAACAGGCGGGGCAAAGGGTATTGGTCGGGGCATTGTGCTGCACCTGGCCTCCGCCGGTTGGAAGGTGGTCTTTTGTGATACCGACCGAATGGCAGGCGAGCAACTGGCGGCCAGTTCAGAGCATGACATCCTGTTTGTCCAGGGCGATGTGGCGAGCGAGCCGGATGTTCAGCGCATAATCTCGCAAACGGTGAACTGGGCGGGCGGCCTGAATGCAGTCATCAATAATGCCGGCATTGCTGATCCCCATACCGGGCCGGTAGAAGAGCTGAGCCTTGAACAGTGGCAGCGCCGCCTGAACGTGAACCTGACCGGGCCGTTTCTGGTAACCAAACACGCCGTTCCGCACCTTCGGAAAGCTCAAGGTGCCATCGTTAATATGGCATCTACCCGGGCGCTTCAGTCGGAGGCGGAGTCCGAGGCTTACGCAGCAACCAAGGGTGGCCTGGTTGCGCTGACCCACGCACTGGCGGTTAGCCTTGGCCCGGATATTCGCGCGAACTGCATCAGCCCCGGCTGGATTGATACCCGTGGCTGGCAGGGAACGACTGAAAAACCGGAGCCACTGTCAGCGTCAGATCACCAGCAACATCCCGCAGGCCGCGTGGGCACCCCGGAGGATATTGCCGCCATGGTTGCCTACCTGATCTCGCCGGAGGCGTCATTTATCACAGGGCAGAATTTTGTGGTGGATGGCGGCATGGCGCGGAAGATGATCTACGAAGAGTAGTCGGTTACGGCCAGATTGAACACCGGGCCGCAGCAGGCTTACTGTACGCGGAATTCTCACGCGATTCCCGTTTTAGACTTATTCTAAATATGAGTCTAGAATGAGAATATCAGGCGTGAAGCCGAATTGGTTACAGGAGGTCGGCCATGAGTGCACTGGCAGAGAAGAAATCGCCCGCTGAAGCCCGAAAAATGGGTATCAGCGGCCTTAAGGCGGCGTTCAATATTCTTGAGAAATGGGGATGCAACGCCGACCAGATGCAGGCGATTCTCCGCCTGCCCAAAGCCACCTTCTATAAATACCGGAATGATCCGGATAGCGCCCGCCTGGATCGGGACCAGCTTACCCGGATCAGTTACCTGCTGAATATGCACCAGGCCCTGCGCATTGTGTTCGAGAACCCGGACAACGTGTACGGCTTCATGCGCAAGCGTAATCACAATCCGTATTTCCATGGCCGGGCTCCGCTGGAGGTGATCGAAAGCGGTGATTTCGCGGCCTTGTACGAAACCTTCCGGCGCATTGATTCGCTGCGGGGCGGCCTTTGGTAATGGTGCCGCAGTTACCCGCCATCACCCTGCCAAAAACCAAGGGCTTTCGCCTGATCAACACCCGGCTGCCACCCATCGACATTTTTAACGATGTAGCGGATGCGGACGAGTTTCAGGACTTGTTCGACCTGCAGGCACTGACCAACCCCAGGCTCCGGCAGGAAGTCGGCAGCCTGAATTACATCGACCTGAACGAAATCCCCTGGGGTATTCCCGGTTGCCACTATTCCGCAGCCCCCTTTACCCACGTTGCACCGGAGGGAAGCCGGTTCAGCACTGGTGATTTCGGTATGCTGTACATCGCCGACACCATTGAGACCGCGCTTTCGGAAGTGCAGTACCATCAGGGCCGGTACCTGGCCAACATTGAAGGTCTGAAGTTCGATCGGTTGATGTTCCGGGGGCTGGCCTGCACCTTTGCTGGCGAAGATATTCACGACGCAACGGTGTTACCGGAATCCAGCGACATTTATCACCCTGAGGATTATTCCGCCGCCCGCGCACTCGGTGCCCAGCTTCGTTCAGCCGGTTCCGAAGGGATCCAGTACTGGTCAGTAAGAAACCCGGGTGCCACATGTTGGGGGCTGTTTACGCCCAAGCGGGTGCGGTCGATTGTTCAAACGGCGCATTATGAGTTTATTGTGCGGGACGGGCAGATTGTGGACCGGAAAAAGGTGGTTGGGATTTGATTGTGGCGCAGGGAAGGTGGTACCCCCGGCAGGACTCGAACCTGCTACCTATCCCTTAGGAGGGGATCGCTCTATCCAGATGAGCTACGGGGGCATTTCAGAAGAGGCGGTATGATAGCGGGCAAGGGCTTGTGGCTCAAGGGGCCACAGGCCCCCGCTTACGCAGTTGTTCCAGGATCTGCTTCTGGTTCTCGCCGTCTTTGCCGGTAACAACCATCAGCGCGCGCTCCCGATCGAGCAGGGTCTTGCGGTAGGTTTTCTGCAGGTCTTCGAGTGATACCTTCCTAATGGCGTCTGCCAGTTGCTCCCGGCTGTCGAAGCCTTCGTTATTACGGTCGATTTCGCGCCAGTAGCGGCCAGAGACTTCAGCCAGCTGGCGATCCTGCTTCAGCAACTGGCTGATTACCGCCTGCTTTTCCCGGTTCAGGCGGTTGTCGTCCAGTTCAGCCAGTCGGTCTTCAAAGTCTGCTGAAAACGCCTGTACCGCCTGGTCGATGGCTTGTGCATCCGCTCCCGGTGATTGCACCACCAGGCCAAGGGCCGGTGTTTCCAGCATTTCAAAGGCGGAGGCGTACACGATGTAGCCGAGCTGGCGGGTGGTGCGGATCTCTTCATAGAAGGGGCTGCTGACAATCTGTGCCAGCAGGCGGAAGCGGGCCCGCTCTTCATAAGAGGTATCGTTGCCTTGCAGGTACAGGGTGTAGCCGGTGTCCTGATGGGCAACATCCAGCACAGCCCGGGTCTGGCCTTCCGGTAGCTGGCGGATGTTGGAGCGCTCCACCGTTGTGCGTTCCCGGCCGTCCAGTACCATGGCTTTTACCTGCCGCGCCAGGTTCAGGGCCGAGGCTTCGGTCAGATTGCCGTGGGCCAGCATCACCGGGTCCGTCTGGCGCACCAGTTCCCGGCCGAAGGCTTTGAGTTCATCCAGCGTGACTTCCCTGGCAGCCGCCAGTTTGTCTGCCACCGGATAGGTGCCATCAATCAGTGCGGTCTGGATGAATTCAGAGGTTTGCTGCACAGGGCGGTCCTTGGCCTTGTTTTCCAGGCCATCCATCAGGCGCTGGCGAGCGATGTTGAATCGCTGGGTGGTGAACTGCGGGTCGGAAAACTCCAGCAGGATCCGGTTCACCAGCTTGTGCAGTTTGTCGTTATATCCGCCCACGCGGATGGTGATGCCCCGCAGGTGCGGGTACACGCTGTAATCCAGCCCCGCCAGGCTGGCGGAGTAGGCCCAGGCGTTGAGGTTGGTGTTGATGGCATCCACCAGAAGCTGGCTTAGCACCTCACTGCGGGCGGAGGCCCGGGCAGCGGGTGTGCGCAGGCTGATAAATACGTTGGCCTTCGGGGTATTGAACCGGGTGTCCCGGGCGTACCAGATATCCAGCCCGTCCAGCTCGCCCAGTTTTACCGGATGTTCCATGGTGTTGCCGGCGACCAGGTCGAGATTCTCCGGTACAAAGGGGTTGGCGGCGGGCAAGGCCAGCTGTGCAGCCAGTTGGTTATCGGTGGTTTCGGGTACGGTGAGCGGCTCACGCTGCCACGGGGTTTCGTACCAGTTGGTGAACAGGGGCGTGCCTTCCGGCTGGGCCGGGGCAGATACCCAGACCATCAGGTTGTCCGGCGTCAGGCGATCCAGGATGGCCTGGTACTGTTCAGGCGCGTAGCGTTCCATCAGCCAGGGCGCGCTCAGAATATCCAGGGGCGGGTAATCCCGCAGCAAGCTGGACAGGCGCATGGCTTCGCTCATGGGTTCACTGCGTTCCCGGAAACGGAAGTCGATCACTGCCAGCTGTTTCATTTCATCAAAGCGGTTTTCAGTAACGCCATTGTCGCGAACCTTGTCGATATAGCGAAAGCTCAGGGCCAGGATGTCATCCTGCCGGGCCAGGCCTTCCCGGGTCAGAGACATGCTGAGGTCAAGGGTGGCGTGTTCGCCGGTGTCCATGCCTAATCCGGCAGACAGGCTTTCCACCAGCCCGGCTCGCTTGAGCACATCAAACAGGCTGCCGTGGCCTTCATGGCCGAGCAGGTTGGCCACGTAGGAAGCGGGCTTGGTCTGGTAGTTATCCCGTTGCGACGGAATCGGGAAAGACAGGGTCATGTTGCGGCTGTCTTTGAGGGTCTGGGCGGTGACTTTTTCCGGCAGCTGCGCCAGGTCATAAAGCGGTTCCGGGTGGGTCCTGGCTGTCAGGTTGCGATTTGCGATGGCGGAAAAACGCTCGCGAACCATGGTTTCCAGCTCGTCCAGCGGCTGGGGACCATACACCGCCAGGGTCATGATGTTGGCAGAGTAGTTTTGCTCCCAGAACTCGATCAGGTCTGGCCGCAGGGGGTTGTCGTCGGTGTTTTCCAGGGTGCTCAGGTTGCCTACGGCGAACTGGCTGAAGGCATGGTCCGGGTTGCCGGCGGCCTTGCGTACCGATAGCAGGCGCCGGCCGTCTTCTTTCAGCTTGGCGCTGTATTCGGAGTGCACTGCGTTACGTTCCCGGTCCACCAGCTCCGCGGTAAACAGCGGGTGGGAGAACTGCTGGGCAAAGCGGTCCAGTGCCGGTTCGAGGAATTCTCCTTCCACGTCGAAGAAGTAGTTGGTGTCTGCAAAGGCGGTGAAGGCGTTGTGGCTGCCGCCGTGGCTGCGGATGAACTGCTGGTATTCGCCCGGGTCCGGATATTTTTCGGTACCTAGAAACAGCATGTGCTCCAGAAAATGGGCGAGGCCCTCACGGTCTTCCGGATCGTTGCCGCTGCCCACCGCGACATTCATGGAGGCAGCCGCTTTGTCGGCGGCCGGGTCTGAGGCCAGTACCACTCTAAGGCCGTTGTCCAGTTCCAGGTAGCGGTATTCGTTCGGATCGTTGGGGCTTTTAACGGGCGATACGCTGGCCAGCGCCAGGGGGCTGAGCAGCAGGTACCCCAGAAAAAGCAGGGCCAGGATCTGGAAACGGAACAGTCTATGGAACAGAGAACGTTCGGCAGTCATGGGGCCTCTTTACTGTGCTATGGACGAAAGTGCAGTGGGAAATCCGGGGTCAGTGCATCTGCCCGGTTTTGGTGTTCGCCGGCTGCTGGGCCAGGGTTTTCCGGGCCAGGCTGGCAGCTTTTTCAGCATCCAAGTCACCGGTGGCGATCCGCTCGAGCACGGTGGCCATAATCGCGGTGGCTTGGCGGTACTCTGCAAACTCGGCCTGGAACGCCTTGTCGATGGCCTGGTATACGGCATCGATTTTCTCTTCCCGGCTGCCACTGTTGGCGGCGGTATCGTTGATGGCCTTGAGGCAGGCGCGGGCAATGGCGATGTAACGTTCGGTGTTGGGGCTGTCGTTCTGCATGCTGTTTGGCTAAACCTTGGTAGATTGATGTGATTGGATGCGCCGATGCGCTGGAAGTTCCTGATTATCGCATTGCTGCCGGCCGCTTGCATTGCCCGTTGGTAACCCGGCTGTTGCGACGCCAGTGAGCGAATCCTGTGCTAGTCTGAAAAGCTGGTGTGTCGGTATTCCGGACATTCCCTGAGCGGGATTTATCCGGTTTTTAGAGTAATGGCTCTATTAAAAACAAAGGGTTACAGAGTAAAAGCTCTAAAAAAGTTCGATACATGAGGGTTGCAAATAAGTAGAATGCCCGCGAATGGAACAAGGCTAAGACTTTAGTCTTATGGTTCGTTGGTGAACAGACAATAACAGAGCAACAGGCAGGATGGAGTATTTATGAATTATTTCCTGACAGGCGGCACCGGTTTTATCGGTCGTTTTCTGGTAGAAAAACTGCTGGCCCGGGGCGGTACCGTACACGTTCTGATGCGCGAGCAGTCGCAGGACAAGCTGGCAGAGCTGCGTGAGCGCTGGGGTGTGGATGACAGCCGGGTAAAGGCGGTTATCGGCGACCTCACCAGCAAGAATCTCGGCATTGATGCCAAGGCCATGAAAGCCCTGAAGGGGAATGTTGATCACTTCTTCCACCTGGCCGCTGTGTACGACATGAGCGCCGATGAAGAGGCCCAGGCTGCAACCAATATTGAAGGCACCCGGGCTGCTGTCCAGGCCGCCGAAGCCATGGGCGCAAAGCATTTCCACCACGTTTCGTCGATTGCCGCTGCCGGCCTGTTCAAGGGTATTTTCCGCGAAGATATGTTTGAAGAAGCAGAAAAGCTGGATCATCCGTACCTGCGCACCAAGCACGAATCCGAGAAAGTGGTGCGTGAAGAGTGCAAGGTGCCGTTCCGCATCTACCGCCCCGGCATGGTGGTTGGCCATTCCAAAACCGGCGAAATGGACAAGATCGACGGGCCATACTACTTCTTCAAAATGATTCAGAAGATCCGCCACGCGCTGCCGCAATGGGTGCCGACGGTCGGCATCGAGGGCGGCCGCCTGAATATTGTTCCGGTGGACTTTGTGGCGAATGCCCTCGATCACATTGCCCACCTGGACGGTGAAGACGGCAATTGTTTCCACCTGGTGGACTCTGATCCGTACAAAGTGGGCGAGATTCTCAATATCTTCTGCGAAGCCGGCCATGCTCCGCGCATGGGCATGCGCATCGACTCCCGGATGTTCGGCTTTATTCCGCCGTTTATCCGCCAGAGCATCAAGAACCTGCCTCCGGTGAAGCGTATTACCGGTGCGGTGCTGGAGGATCTGGGCATTCCGGCATCGGTGATGTCGTTCATCAACTACCCGACCCGTTTTGATACCCGGGAACTGGAGCGCGTGCTGAAGGGCTCCGGTATTGAAGTGCCGCGCCTGCCGGACTACGCCCCGGTAATCTGGGACTACTGGGAGCGCCACCTGGACCCGGACCTGTTCAAGGATCGCACCCTGAAAGGTACGGTGGAAGGCAAGGTGTGCGTGGTGACAGGCGCAACCTCCGGTATTGGCCTGGCGACCGCAGAGAAGCTGGCAGAAGCCGGGGCCATTCTGGTGATTGGTGCCCGCACAAAGGAAACCCTGGATGAAGTGGCCGGCCAGCTGGAGGCCAAGGGCGGAAACGTGCACGCCTACCAGTGCGACTTCTCCGACATGGAAGACTGCGACCGCTTTGTGAAAACCGTGCTGGATAACCATGGCCATGTGGATGTGCTGGTGAACAACGCCGGTCGCTCTATCCGTCGCTCACTGGCGTTGTCGTTTGACCGCTTCCACGATTTCGAGCGTACCATGCAGCTGAACTATTTCGGCTCTGTACGCCTGATCATGGGCTTTGCACCGGGCATGCTGGAGCGCCGTCGCGGGCACGTGGTGAATATCTCTTCTATCGGTGTGCTGACCAACGCGCCCCGCTTCTCCGCCTACGTGGCGTCGAAGTCTGCGCTGGATGCCTTCAGTCGCTGTGCCGCGGCCGAGTGGTCAGACCGCAACGTCACTTTTACCACCATTAATATGCCGCTGGTAAAAACGCCGATGATTGCGCCGACCAAGATCTACGATTCGGTCCCCACGCTGACGCCGGACGAAGCCGCGCAGATGGTGGCAGATGCCATTGTTTACCGGCCCAAGCGCATTGCTACTCGTCTGGGTGTGTTTGCTTCGGTGCTGCATTCTCTGACTCCGAAAATGGGCGAGATCATCATGAACACCGGTTACCGGATGTTCCCGGATTCGCCCGCAGCAGCAGGCAGCAATTCCGGAGAGAAGCCGAAGGTGTCCACCGAGCAGGTGGCCTTTGCCGCCATCATGCGGGGCGTGCATTGGTAACAGTATGCCTGCCATGAAAAAACCCGCCTCGGCGGGTTTTTTCGTTTTGGCTGATCAGCTGGCCGGGGTTTCTTCCGGTTCGATCAGCGGAGGCGGAAAGCCGCCTAGCTCCTTCCAGCGATTGACGATACCGCAGAACAGGTCTGCGGTTTTTTCGGCATCGTAGGCCGCAGAGTGGGCTTCCTTATTACTGAACGGAATTCCCGCCAGCTTGCAGGCCTGGGCCAGCACGGTATGGCCATAGGCAAGGCCTGCCAGTGTGGCGGTATCGAAGGTGGAGAACGGGTGGAATGGGTTGCGTTTGATATCCGCCCGCAGCGCTGCCGCAAACACAAAGTTGTGATCGAAGGTGGCGTTGTGGCCCACCAGCACGGCGCGCTTGCAGTCGAAGGCTTTTACCGCCTTGCGGATAGGCGAAAAAATCTCGCTCAGGCCTTCGCGCTCCGGCACCGCTTCCCGCTCCGGGTTCCAGGGATCAATGCCGGTGAAATCCAGGGCAGACTGTTCCAGGTTGGCGCCTTCGAACGGATCGATTTGCTGCACGTGGGTTTCGCCCCGGCGCAGCCAACCGTCTTCGTCCATGGTCAGCAGTACGGCGGCAATTTCCAGCAGGGCATCCCGCTCGGGATTGAAGCCTGCAGTTTCAACATCCACAACCACCGGCAGAAAGCCGCGAAAGCGTTGGGACAAAGGGTGTGGCTGTTTGTTTTCTTCTGACACGCGAACTCCGGTGTTCGTGTAATGAATGGAAAAGGTTTTACGCCAGGCGCCAGTTTACGGTTTCACCGGCTTTCAGGGGCACGATGGTGCCATCGGCCAGGGGCAGTTGCTCCGGCATGGTCCAGGGTTCCCGCACCAGGGTGATGGTGTCGGTGTTTCTGGGCAGGCCGTAAAAATCGGGGCCGTTAAAGCTGGCAAAGGCTTCGAACTTGTCCAGAATGCCCAGCTCTTCGAATACGTCTGCATACAGGCCGATGGCACCATAGGCCGAATAACAGCCGGCACAGCCGCAGGCGGCTTCTTTCTTGTCTTTGGCATGGGGTGCGGAATCGGTGCCCAGGAAGAAGCGCGGGTCGCCACTGGCAACCGCTTCACGCAGCGCCACCTGGTGCTTGTTGCGCTTCAGAATGGGCAGGCAGTACAGGTGTGGCCGAACACCGCCCACCAGCATGTGGTTGCGGTTGTACATCAGGTGCTGTGGCGTCAGGGTGGCGGCCAGGTTGCCACCGGTGTGGCTGCGCACAAACTCGGCGGAATCTGCCGTGGTGATGTGTTCCAGTACCACTTTCAGCTGGGGGAATGCCTGCAGGGTAGGGGCCAGCACTCGCTCCAGAAAGACTTTTTCACGGTCAAAGATATCGATGTCGGCATCGGTTACTTCCCCGTGTACCAGCAGCAACATGCCGCAATCGGCCATGGCTTCCAGTACCGGGTAGATGTTGCGGATATCGGTGACACCGGAGGCAGAATTGGTGGTGGCGCCCGCTGGATAGAGCTTGGCAGCGATAACCCCGGCGGCCTTGGCTTCGCGGATGGTTTCCGGGGTGGTGCTTTCGGTCAGGTACAGGGTCATCAGCGGATCGAAGCCGGTATCAGCAGCTGCCGCCAGAATGCGTTCACGGTAGGCCATGGCCATGGAAGCATCGGTTACCGGAGGCACCAGGTTGGGCATGATGATGGCGCGGCCGAAACAGGCTGCAGTGGCAGGCACCACGTTGTTCAGTACAGCACCGTCCCGTACATGCAGGTGCCAGTCGTCCGGGCGGGTGATGGTCAGTTCTCTGGTCATGGAAGTATCCGCAAGGCAGCCAAAAATTTTGCGGATTATACCAGAAGGTGCCGGCTATTGATCAGCCCGTTCCACGCGGAAGTCAGTAAACCGCGTTCAGCACGTCCAGGTGGGCGGCTACGCTTTCAGCCAGGGCTTTAAGGTGATACCCGCCTTCCAGGGTGGAGATGATCCGGTCGTTGGAATGGTCGTGGGCAACGCTGACCAGCATTTCGGTCAGCCATCGGTAGTCTTCGGTTTCCAGGTTCAGCTCGCCCATGGGGTCTTTCTTGTGGCCATCAAAGCCGGCAGAGATCAGCACCAGTTGGGGCCGGAAATCCTGCAGCTTCTTCAGCCAGGCGGCTTCCACGATCTTGCGGTACTCGGTGGAGCTGCAATTGGCCTCGATGGGGGCATTAACGATGTTGTCTGCCTGCCGGTGCACATGGGAGTGCGGGTAGAACGGATGCTGGAAGCTGGAGCACATCAGAATGCGCTCGTCGCCACTGACGATATCCACCGTGCCATTGCCCTGATGCACATCGAAGTCGATGATGGCCACCCGCTCCAGGTGGTGGAAGGTAAGGGCGCGCATGGCCGCCAGCGCGATGTTGTTGTAGAAGCAGAAACCCATAGACTTGGTGCGCTCGGCGTGGTGTCCGGGCGGACGGGCACAAACGAAGGCGTTGGTTACCTGGCTGCTCATCACCATGTCTACCGCTTGTACGTTGCCACCTGCGGCCAGGCGCGCCGCGTGCAAGGTATCTGGCATCATGGCAGTGTCCGGATCTGTAAAAACGCGGCCACGGGTGGGCTGCATCAGGTCCAGTTGCTGCAGATAGGTTTCGGGATGCACAGTCAAAAGCTGGTCGCGGGTGATTTCTTCTGGTCTTACCCAGTCGAGATCCTCCTGCAGATGGGTGTCTGCAAGGTAGGCCAGGATGCTTGATATGCGCTCAGGGCTTTCCGGGTGTTCCGGGCCCATGTTGTGCTTCATGCAGTCATCGTGGGAAAAGAATGCCGTGGTCATACGTGTAGTCTGTGCCTGAATCTGCTTCTTATTAAAACCATGTTATCAGGGATACCCGAAGTATGTCGTATTTCTTTGGTCTAATGGGCGTGATACGGATTTACATCAGGAAATCCCCATCTAAGATAAGGTATACATTGATAAGCATCCTGTATTACTGGGATTTTTAACCTGAAGCCCGTTGTATCACTCTGGGAGAGTCGCGTTGAGTACCCGCTATCTGGAAAGCCTGTTTAACCCCGAGTCTATCGTCGTGATCGGTGCATCCGAACGGGCAGATAACCTGGGTGGTATGGTTCTGCGTAACCTTCTGGGTGGCGGTTTTCCCGGCCGGCTGGTGGTGGTCAACCAGAGTGAATACGAGAACGTGCACGGGGTGCCCTGTGTCGAGAAGGTATCGAAGCTGGACTTTACGCCGGATCTCGCCATTATCTGTACGCCGCCCAACACCGTGCCGAAAATGGTGCGCAAGCTGGGCGAGCGGGGTGTCCGAACGGCTATTGTGATGACCGGCGGTATGTCCCGTACCCACAGTAAAACCGGCCAGCCGCTGATGTACTCGGTGCGGGATGCCGCCCGTGAAACCGGAATCCGGGTACTCGGCCCCAACACCATCGGGTTGATGGTGCCGGCCCGGCACCTGAACGCCACCTACGCCCACATGGGTGCGATTCCCGGCCGGGTGGCCTTTGTGGGGCAATCCGGCACCATTGCCAGCTCGGTGCTGGACTGGGCTTTTGCCCGGGGTGTGGGGTTTTCCTACTTCCTGACCCTCGGCGACGGCATGGACATCGACCATGACGACCTGATCGATTACCTGGCCCAGGATACCCAGACCCGCGCCATCCTGCTGCACATTGAAAGCATTCCAAACCCCAGCCGTTTCATGTCGGCGGTGCGGGTAGCCTCCCGAACCAAGCCGGTAATTGCCGTTAAATCCGGCCGGGTGCCGGAATCCGAGTGGTTCTCCCACCAACTGCCGGCGGGGATTCGCCGGACAGACCCGATCTACGATGCCATGCTGCAGCGGGCCGGTGTGCTGCGGGTGGATGGCCTGGGCCAGATGTTCGATGCCCTGGAAACCCTGACCCGCATGCGCCCCCTGCGCCGCGAATCCCTGGCGATCATGGGGAACGGGGTAGGGCCGGGTGTGCTGGCGGTAGACCGGCTGGCGGACCTGGGTGGGGAGCTGGCGGAATTGTCTCCGGGCAGTATTGATGCCCTGGCGGAATTATTGCCGCCGTACTGGACGCGCAAGAACCCCATCGACCTGAACTACGATGCCTCGCCGGAGCTGTATGCCCAGGCCATTAAGATCCTGGCGAAGGACCCGAATGTCGCCAACGTGCTGGTGATGTACGCGCCAACCCTGGTGCAGGACAGCCTGCAGATTGCCGATGCCGTTGTGCAGGCCTCCAAGGGCACGCGCCTGAACATTTTCACCTGCTGGCTGGGCCAGAGCACGGTGATGGATTCCCGGGAGGAGTTCTACCGGGCCGGTATCCCTTCGTTCTTCAACCCGGAAAAGGCCGTAATGGCGTTCATGCAGCATGTGCGTCACCAGCGGGTACAGCGGTTGCTGACAGAAACGCCGGAATCTTTCACCGATCACTTTGCTGACCGGGCCAATACCCGCGGCCTGGTTGCCAAGGCCCTGCGTGACGGCCGCAAGCACCTATCAAGCCGGGAAGCCCGGCGGGTTATCCGTGATTACGGCGTGCACACCATCGACACCATGTACTGTGACGATATGGAAGAAGTGCTGGAGATGTTCTCCATCGAGCGCCGCCCGATCGACGTAACCGTGATCCACGAGCAGGTGTGTCATCCGTTCCTGGATCTCAGCCCCACCCAGCGTCGCTACAAGGGCACCGTAAAGAAGCTCAACAGCGAGCAGGCCATCATTGATGCCTGTCGTTTCCTGGAAGAGGAATACCAGGAGCATTTCCCGGACAGCGGCTTCCTGGGCTTTGCCGTTCAGCACTCCTACCAGCACGTGGGCGGAATTGAATTCAGCGTGGGCATTACCCGGGATGATGTGTTCGGGCCATTGGTGGTGTGTGGCGCCGCCGGTGCCCAGGTAAACATCATGACCGACCGGCAGATTGCCTTGCCGCCCCTGAACATGGTGCTGGCCCGTGAGCTGCTGCGCCGTACTTACATGTACAAGTTGCTGAAGGAACACAGCCTGAAGCCGGAAGAGGATATCCGGGCGGTGTCCGAGACGTTGGTGAAACTGTCCCAGATCGTGATCGACATTCCCGAGATCCGTGGTTTGGAAATTTCTCCGCTGCTGTTCAACGAGCAGGGTGCGGTGGCGGTTAACATTGCCATCAACCTGGACAGCAAGCCGGGTAAGCCGATAATCCAGCCCTATCCGAAGGAGCTGGAAGAGTGGATTGTGCTGCCGAAATCCGGCCGTCGGGTGGTTATCCGGCCGGTACTGGCCGAAGACGAGCCGGCGCACCGCCAGTTCCACGAACACCAGTCACCGGAGTCCATCCGCTACCGTTTCTTCCAGTACCGCAAGAACTTCTCCCGGGAAGACGTGGCCCAGATGGTGCAGATCGACTACGACCGGGAAATGGTCTTCATCGCCAACGCCCCGAGGCAGGATGGTGAGGGTGAGGAAACCCTGGGCACCGTGCGTACCTGGACAGACGCCGACAACCTGCGCTGCGAGTTTGCCGTGATGGTAGACGATCGCATGAAAGGCGAGGGCTTGGGCGTGGCGCTGATGCAGAAAATGATTGAATACTGCCGGGCCCGGGGCACCATGGAAATGATTGGTAACGTATTGCCGGACAACCGCCCGATGCTGCAGCTGGCGGAGCATCTGGGTTTCGAGATCAAGTTCAATCCGGAAGAGGAAGTGATGGATCTCCGGCTGGTACTGAACGAGCCGGAGAAGGACTGGCAGAAGGAACGGTTGAAGAAGGGGGGGCACCTGTAGCCCCCCCCTGTCTGATTATTCTTCGACGATGGCGGAGCGGTCTTCTCCGCCCAGTGCTTCCAGCAGTCCCGGAATCAGCCGGGACAGTTCCAGCGTCATGATGGTGAAGGCGGCGTCAAACTTGGCCATAGCGTCGTCTGCGTCCACATCATCCAGCTGGTCTTGCAGGGTTTCGCCGAATTTCAGCCGGCGGATGCCCAGTTCTTCATCCAGCACGAACGATATGTTGTCGTCCCAGGTCAGGGCCAGCTTGGTTACCTGCATGCCTGCTTCCAGGTGGTTGCGGATTTCATCGGCTTTCAGGTCCAGGCCCTTGCAGCGCACCACGCCGCCATCTTCTGACGGGTCTTTCAGCTCGCACTCGCTGCCCAGCACAATGGTAGCCGGGTGGTCGATGCTTTCATTCAGCCAGCCGGTGAAGGTAAAGGCCGGGGCCTGTTCCACCGCCGGCGGGCGAACCGGCAGGGAACCCAGGCTTTTGCGCAGGGTAGACGCCAGGTCTTCCGCTTGCTTGGCCGAGCCGGCATCCACCACCAGCACACCGTCCTGGGGTGCCAGGTAGGCAAAGCAGCGGCGGTTGCGGGAAAAGGCCTGGGGCAGCATTTCCAGCATGACCTGTTCTTTGATCTCTTCTTTCTCTTTCTTGCGAACTTTGCGGCCCTGTTCCACTTCAATGGCTTCGGCCCGCTCTTCCACGGCTTCCTTGACCACCGGGCCCGGCAGAATCTTTTCTTCCTTGCGCAGGGCAATCAGGTGATAGCCGTTGGCGCTGTGTACCAGTTGATCGCCGTGCTTGCCCAGCGGTGGAACCCAGCCCTGGCGGGTGGTTTCCTGTGGGCCGCACGGTTTGAAAGCATCGGCCTGAAGCTTCTCTTCCAGTGCTTCGGCGGAGATATCAAAAGGCTTGGTAAATCGGAAAATCCGGGCGTTGCGGAACCACATGGGTCTGAATCCTTGCTAGAGGCTGTTGGTACAAAAAGGAGGGCGATGATACGGCTACCGCCGGTAGCCGTAAAGTGACGGCCGAGTGGTCAGATGTGCATGATCTCGACCAGTACGGTCTTCACAAGAAAGCCTACAACGCCTGCGCCCAGCACGGTAAACAGGGCGATGGTGCCAAACTTGCCGGCCTGGGATTTCTTGGCCAGGTCCCAAACGATAAAACCCATCCAGACAATCAGGCCGGTCAGAAACACCAGCATGGCGATCTGGGAAAATACTGCTTCGTTCATGGTTACTCCGATATCAACTGAAACTGATCTTTGCAGGTTGGAACAAGCCGGTTACTGCTCGTCTCTCAGGAACACCCAGTTGTTGGTATCGGACTGCTCTTCACTGAAGTAGTAGCCTTCCAGGTTGAATCCTTTCAGGTCATCGGCCTGGGTAATCCGGTTCTGGATGGCATAGCGGCACATCAGCCCGCGGGCTTTCTTGGCGTAGAAGCTGATCATCTTGTACTGGCCGTTCTTCCAGTCTTTGAACTGGGGGGTCACCAGGCGGCCGTCGATGTCTTTCTTCTGAACGCTCTTGAAGTATTCGTTGGAGGCCAGGTTAACCAGCACCTTGTCGTCTGCTGCGAGCAGCTCGTTCAGGGCCTTGGTGAGTTTGCTTCCCCAGAAGGCGTAGAGGTCTTTGCCACGCTTGTTCTCGAACTTCGTGCCCATTTCCAGCCGGTAGGGCTGCATCAAATCCAGCGGCTTGAGCAGTCCATACAGGCCGGACAGCATGCGCAGGTGCTGCTGGGCAAAGGCGAAGTCGTCTTCGCTGAAGCTTTCAGCATCCAGCCCGGTATAAACGTCGCCCTTAAAGGCCAGGATGGCCTGGCGGGCGTTGTCCGGTGTGAACGGCGTGTGCCAGCTGCGGAAGCGCTCGGCGTTGAGCTGGCCGAGCTTGTCGCTGATGCTCATCAGGTTGCTCACCTGATGGGGTTCCAGTTCCTTGAGCTGGTCGATCAGCTCGCAGGCATCATCCAGGTAGTCCGGTTGGGTATAGGTTTCCGTGGCCAGCGGGCTCTCGCAATCCAGAGTCTTGGCGGGGGAAATGATCATCAGCATGTCAGCGGATCCTCATTGCAGAAACGTCAGTAACTGGTCCCTGGTAAACGGCCAGCCAAGTTCCGCACCGGTGTCGCTGCGGCGCAGCACCGGAATGCGGGTGCCGTAGCGTTCCACCAGCTCTTCAGACTGGGCAATATCCACCACATCTACCGGGATGGGCTCCGGCATGGGCGTGTTCACCAGCAGGGCTTCTGCCAGTTCACACAGGTGGCAATTGGAGGTGGTGTAAAACAGTAATTCCATTATTTTTTCGGCTGCGCGTCGATTTGCTGGCCGTTTACACCCCGGCTGTCCTTGCCCATCAGGTACAGGTACACCGGCATCAGAGCTTCCGGTTCCGGGTTTTTCTTCGGATCTTCCGCCGGGTACGCCAGCAGGCGCATGCCGGTGCGGGTCGCACCCGGGTTCAGGCTGTTCACCCGAATATTATTGCGCTCGTCGTCCAGTTCGTCGGCCAGCAACTGGGCCAGGCCTTCCACGGCGAACTTGGATACCGCATAGGCACCCCAGTAGGCCCGCGCCTGGCGGCCGACACCGGAGGAGGTGAAGATCATCGACGCATCATCGGATTTGCGTAGCAGCGGAATCATTGCCCGGCTGAGCAGGAACGGGGCGGTGGCGTTAACGTGCATCACCTTGTTCCAGGTTTCCGGGTCGTACAGTTCTACCGGGCTGCGGGAGCCCAGAATGCCCGCGTTATGCAGCAGGCCATCCAGCCGACCGAAGTTTTCCTCGATGGTCATGGCCAGTTCTTCGTAGTCCTTGACCGCCGCGCCTTCGAAGTTCATCGGCACAATGGCCGGTTGCGGATGGCCGGCGGCTTCGATTTCGTCGTAGACCTCTTCCAGCCGGCCTACGGTGCGGCCCACCAGAATCACGGTGGCGCCGTGGGCGGCGTAGGCTTTGGCGGCAGCGCGGCCAATGCCGCTGCCGGCTCCGGTTACCATGACAATGCGGTCTTTCAGAAGATCGGCGGGTGCCTGGTAATCTTGCATAACCTGTCTCCGTGTTCAGGCGTTTTCCGGCCCGAATAGTGCCGGGATTGAACGAAAAAGGGGGCTTATTGTAACAGCTTTGCCAGGTCGCTGACGGTGTCGGCAATGATATCGGCTTGCCACAGATCAACCGTGTGGGGTTGCTCGATGTAACCGTAGCGCACAGCGATGGTGCGCATGCCGGCGTTACGGCCGGCTTCGATATCCCGCTCGTGGTCGCCAACATACACGGCCTGTTCCGGCGCAGCACCAATTCTCTGGCAGGCCAGGAACAGCGGCTCCGGGTGTGGTTTGCGTTCGCTGACGTGGTCCGGGCAGATCAGGGTGGCGCAACGTTGGGCCAGCCCCAGTGCCTGTACCAGCGGCTCGGCAAAGCGTACCGGCTTGTTGGTGACAATGCCCCAGGGAATGCCACGGGCTTCCAGGTTTTCCAGCAGTGAGTCCATGCCCTCGAACAGGGTGGTTTCTACCGCTACGCCCGCCTCGTATAGGTCCAGGAAAGCCGTGTGCTTTTCCACGTAGCCGTCATGCTCTGGCTCCAGCCCGAAACCGACCCGGATCATGGCCCTTGCGCCATTGGACGCCGAAGGGCGGATTTGTTCGGCCGCCAGCGGTTCAAGGTTATGGAGCTGGCGCAGCTGGTTCAGGCAGCGGATGAAATCCGGTGCGGTGTCGATCAGGGTGCCATCCAGGTCAAACAGTACCGCAGAGGGTTTTTGATCAGTCTTCACGAATATCCCGCGCGTGCATCAGGTAGTTGACGTCGACATCACGGCCCAGCTTGTAGCTTTTGGTGATGGGGTTGTAGGTCATACCGGTAAGCTCGCGCACGTCCAGCCCGGCGTGGCGCAGGTAGTCGGACATTTCCGAGGGCCGGATGAACTTCTTCCACTCGTGGGTGCCCTTGGGCAGCATGTTCAGCACGTATTCCGCGCCCACAATGGCAAACAGGAAGGACTTCGGGTTGCGGTTGATGGTAGACACAAACAGGTGCCCGCCCGGGCGCAACATGGCCGCGCAAGACTTGATGACCGAGCCCGGGTCCGGAACGTGCTCCAGCATTTCCAGGCAGGTGACGGCGTCGTACTGGCCGGCATGTTCCGGGTCCCGAGCCAGCTCCTCGATGGTGGTCTGGCGGTAGTCCACCTTCACACCGGATTCCATGCCGTGCAGCCGAGCTACGTTCAGCGGGGCTTCGCCCATGTCGATGCCGGTTACGTGGGCACCACGCAGGGCCATGCCTTCAGACAGCAGACCGCCACCACAGCCAACATCCAGTACTTTCTTGCCTGCCAGCGATACCCGCTCGTCGATGTAGTTCAGGCGCAGGGGATTGATGTCGTGAAGCGGCTTGAACTCGCTGCTGGGGTCCCACCAGCGGCTGGCCAGTGCTTCAAACTTGGCAATCTCGTTCTGGTCTACGTTCTGGTTGCTCATGGAGTGCACCTGGTTGAGATAATTAACTGAGAATCTTGTTGCGCCAGTCGCTGACACGCAGCATCAGGTCTGGCACATCGATACGGGTCAAACGGCCGTCCTGTACCTGAGGTACGCCGTGAATCCAGCTGTGGCTTACTGCCCGGCCATGGTTGCTGTACACCAGGTGAGAGGCCGGGTCGTACACGGGCTGCAGGAACGGGTCGCTGAGATCAACGGCAATCAGGTCGGCCAGTTTGCCGGGCACCAGCGAGCCCAGTTCGTGGTCGCGGCCCAGGGCCCGGGCACCGTTAATGGTCGCCATCCTGAGTGCGGTGTGTGCCGGCACGGCGGCAGCATCCCCGGCCACCACCTTGGCCACCATGGCCGCGGTTTTCAGTTCGCCGAACAGGTCGAGGTCGTTGTTGCTGGCGGCGCCGTCGGTACCGATAGTGATATTGATGTTGCTGTCGATCAGCTTCTGGACCGGGCAAAAACCACTGGCGAGCTTCAGGTTCGACTCCGGGCAGTGGACGATGTGTCCTCCGGCCCGGGCCAGATGCTCCAGGTCGGAATCGTCAATCTGGGTCATGTGCACATACTGGCTGTTCGGGCCCAGTACGCCCAGCTCTGCCATCCGGGCTACCGGGCGCTTGCCGGTGGCTTTGACGGCTTCGTCCACTTCGAAGGCGGTTTCGTGCAGGTGTATTTGCAGGGCCGCACCGGTTTCCTCTGCCAGCTTAACGGCTGCCGTCAGCGGTTGGTCAGACACCGTATAGGGTGCATGGGGGCCGATGGCGGGCATGATGTAGTCGTCGTACTGCCACTGGGCAATCAGGTCAGCACCTTTGCGCAGGTAATCCTCCGGGCCGGAGCCCCACACCGTCGGGTTGTCCAGCAGGGGGAAGCAGATCTGTGCGCGCATGCCAACGTCGTGGGCCACCTGGGCAGTCACTTCGGGGAAGAAATACATATCCGAGAAGGTGGTGGTGCCGGTGCGCAGCATTTCGGCCATGGCCAGGCGGGTGCCGTCCAGAACAAAGGGTTCGCTGACAAAACGGCCTTCGGCCGGCCAGATGTGGTCGTTCAGCCAGGTCATCAGTGGCAGGTCGTCGGCCATGCCCCGGAACAGGGACATCGCGGTGTGGCCGTGCAGGTTGATCAGCCCCGGCAGGACCACGTGCTGGTCCAGGTTGATGGTTTCCCGGGTGCGGAACTTCTGGTCTGCTTCGCTCTGGGGCAGGATATCGGCAATACGGCTGCCCTGAAGGATAACGGCCTGATGTTCCAGAACCACGCCAAAGGGCTCCATGGGTACCAGCCAGCGCGCGTTGATCCGGGTGTCGGCCGCAGTAATGGTGTCTGCCGTCATTAACCTGCCTTGTCAGCTATTGGCACGGTTGATCGTGCCGGAAAATTCAACTCGGAAGTATAACCAGCCCGCTGCAACAGAACTACCCCGGCCACCGGGCCAATGGAGGTATAAACGAAGTAGGAAAAAGCTATACTGCGTTTTTTTCACCCCCTGCGGAGCTGTTTATGGCCAATTCCACTTCCTCCCGATCCATGGGCACTGTAGCCATGCGCTGGCATGGTGACCGGCTTGAGCTGCTGGACCAGCGATTGCTGCCGGGGGAAGAGCACTGGATTACCTCGGAGGACGCTACCGGCGTGGCCCAGTGTATTGCCGATATGGTGGTTCGCGGGGCGCCCGCTATTGGTATCAGTGCAGCCTACGGGGTTGCCCTGGCTGCACGCCATGCCGGTACTGACGATTGGCAGGGAGAGGTTGAGCGGGCGATTGATGAACTGGCCCGTTCCCGACCGACCGCGGTAAACCTGTTCTGGGCCCTGGAGCGCATGGGCAGGGTCTTCCGGGCCTGCCAGTCCTTGCCCGAAGCAGCGGAGCAACTGGCTGCCGAAGCGGTACGTATTCACGAGGAAGACCTGGCAGCCAACCTTGCCATGGCGGACCATGCGCTGGAGGTCATGGACATACAGGCGCCCATATCCGTGCTGACACACTGCAATACCGGAGCCCTGGCCACTGGTGGTTATGGCACGGCACTGGGGGTAATCCGTCGCTTGCATGAGAAGCAGTTGCTGGAACGGGTATACGCGGATGAAACCCGCCCCTGGCTGCAAGGCAGCCGGCTGACCGCTTGGGAACTGACCCGTGATGAAATCCCCGTTACCCTGAATGCCGATGGTGCAGCGGCCGCCATCCTGGCCAGCGGTAAGGTGAAGTGGATTGTGGTGGGGGCAGACCGTATTACCGCCAATGGTGATGTGGCCAACAAGATCGGTACCTACAACCTGGCGGTGCTGGCACGTTATCACAATGTGGGTTTTATGGTGGTGGCGCCGTCCAGCACCGTGGACATGGCCCTGGCGTCTGGCGCGCAGATTCCCATTGAAGAGCGGGAAGGTACGGAAGTCCGGGAAATTCGGGGTATTGCGCTGGCGCCGGCGGGCGTGGAGGTGTTCAACCCGGTGTTCGATGTTACCCCGGCCAGCCTGATTGATGCGATCGTGACAGAGAAGGGCGCCGTCCGGAATCCGGACCTGGCGGCCATGCAGGCGCTATTTGCCTGATTCTTTGCCGGCCCCGGACTTTCCTGCGGTGGCCTGGCCGGCCTGGAGGTTTGCTTTCAGGTCGGCCACCTGCTTTTCCTGCTCTTCCACGAAGTGCATGGACATCTCAAAGCTGTGGCGGGTGAACTCCAGAACCTTGCGGAAGCCTTCATCCGACAGGGTGCGGGCATCGTCATGGCGCCGGAAAATATTGATAAATTCCCGTTCCCGCTCGAACTGCAGCGGTATGCGCCCGATGCCCCAGTCGTTCAGCAGTTGCCACACCTCCGGGTTGTAGTTGCGGGTGGTGCGCATGATGAAGGGAATAGGATCGTTGCGGGCAATCAGTGCCGCAAGGCGCAGAATCAGCTCGAAGGACAGGGTAGACGTACCGTTCTCGATGGCTTCCAGCAGCGACTTGTCTTTCAGGTTGAGGGCTTCGCTCATTTCCGAAAGCGTAAGCCCGGCCACTTCGCGGATGTCTTTCATGGACTGGCCGGCGGTGAGCATGGCCCGCAGCTGATCCTGGGAGTTGATCAGCGCGCGGCCTACCCGCAGGGAGGTATCGGTGGCCTTGGCGCCGAGTCGAAGGGCAGAACCGGTAAATCCCGCTATCCGCTCCAGTATGCCTTCCGGGCTCCTGGCCTTGTTATCCCGTCCTGCCAGGCTTTCCACTTCGTCCATGGAGCGCATGGCGTGCAGGGCATCCAGCAGCATGTCCCGGAACAGGGCGGCGCGCTGCTGGCTATCCTGGTTGGCTGGCTCCCGGTCGGTGTCTGCCATGTGGTTACCGGGTTTCGGCTTTGGCCGCGAACTGTGTGGGCGACAGGATAGAGGCGGTGCGCTGGTCCAGTTCCAGCAGGTCGGCCATGATGTGGCCGCCTTCACGGATCACGAAGTCCAGTTCGTCATCGGTGGTGTCGAGGTCTGCGGCCTGCTCGTCCTGCCATTGCTCGAGGTCTTCCAGGGTGTCGAACGGCTCTTCACCGCGCAATTCCCTGCGGGCGTTGGCAATGGTCAGCCGGGTATTTTCAATCTGGCTGTGCTGGTCCTTCCGCTCGGCGTGGTTCAGGCTTACGTAGTCCATCTGCCGCTGCTGGGTAAGGAATTCGATTTCTTTCTGCAACAGGCTGAATTCCGGGTTGGTCGCAAACCGGTCTTCATGTCGCTCCCGCAGTTCATCGATAATGCCGCTGAAGTCGAAGTAACGGTTATGGGGCACTGCTTCAATCTGGTCCCAGGGCAGGGCGTGGTCCAGGGCATCTTCGCCGATGCGGGTTTTGTCGATGCGTGACGGAATCTCGATGTCCGGAATCACCCCTTTATGCTGGGTAGAACCGCCGGATACCCGGTAAAACTTGGACTGGGTAATCTTCAGCTGGCCGTGGTTCAGGGGCCGAACCGCCTGTACCGTACCCTTGCCGAAGGTTTGGGAGCCTACAACCAGGCCGCGACCGTAATCCTGGATGGCGCCGGCAAAGATTTCCGAAGCCGAGGCGCTCATGCGGTTAACCAGCACCACCAGCGGGCCGTCGTAAACCACGGTGGGGTCTTCGTCGTTCAGCACCTGAACATCGTTGTTGGCGTTACGGATCTGCACTGTCGGGCCTTTGTCGATAAACAGGCCTACCAGGTCGTTGGCTTCGTGCAGGGCGCCGCCACCGTTGTTGCGCAGGTCCATCACCACGCCATCGACACCGTCTTCTTTCAGTTCGCTGATCAGCCTGCGAACGTCCCGGGTGGTGCTTTTATAATTGGGATCACCTGCCTGCATGGCCTGGAAATCGGCATAGAAGGTGGGAATGGTGATCACGCCAATGCGATAGTCCTGGCCCTTACGTTCCAGTTCGATCACTTCCTTGCTGGCGCTCTGTTCTTCCAGCTTGACCTCGTCCCGGCTGATATCGATCGAGCGGGTAACGCTTTCGTCCGAGGCGTTGGCCGGAATCACTTCCAGGGTGACGGTTGAGTTGCGGGGGCCGCGAATCAGGTCCACCACTTCGTCCAGGCGCCAGCCGATCACGTTGACCGGTTTTTCACCCTCCTGTGCTACCGACACAATACGGTCGGCCGGTTGCAGCTGGCCTTGCTTGGAGGCGGGGCCGCCGGGAACCAGGCGCACCACCTTGGTGTATTCGTTGTCGGACTGCAGCACCGCGCCAATGCCCTCGAGGGACAGGCTCATGTTGATGTTGAAGTTCTCCGAGGTGCGCGGAGAGAAGTAGGAGGTGTGCGGGTCCCACATGCCGGTGAAGGCGTTCATGTAGGCCTGGAAGGCATCTTCGCTACGAGCCTGGTAGGCGCGCTTCAGCTGGCCTTCGTAGCGGCGGCGCAGGTTGTCTTCGATGACGTCGTCTTCAGTACCGTTCAGGCGCTGGGCCAGCACTGCGTTCTTGATGCGTTTGATCCAGAGCTGGTCCAGTGCGGCGCTGTCGGCTTCCCAGGGCGCTTCGGAGCGGTCAACGCGGATTTGGTCGTTGCCTTCGAAGTCCAGGTTATCAATGCCCTCGTCGATCAGCGACAGGGCGAACTGCAGACGCTCGATCACCCGCTGCTGCACCAGGTTGTAGATATCAAAGCCCGGCTGTAGCTGGCCGGTTTTCAGGGCTGAGCCCAGGCGGTTACGGACGTTGGAGAGTGCGTCGATATCCTGTTGGGTCAGGTAAACGCGCTGGTTGTCCAGGTAGTCCAGGTAGGCATCAAACACATCGCCGGAGAGTTCGTCACTGATACTCAGGTTACGGAAATGGGTGAACTGAAGCTGGCGGGCAATCAGGATGTTAGCCCGGGCCTGGTCAATGGTGGGCGCGACCGGCTCGTAGATAGCCGAGTCATCCAGCTTTGCCTGCAAACCGGACAGTCCCGGCACCAGCAGGGCAAGGCCCAGTGCTGTACAAAGCCCCGCTTTTTTCAGGGTGGCCGGCCGGGGGATGTGTTGTCTGATTCTTTCCGCAATGCTCATAAATGCATACCTGGCGATACTGGGTGTCTGGTAACGCGTAAGCCGCTGTTCTACCCGTGACTGATAAATTTATTGTAGGCAACCGCTACACCTGTTGCCATAGGCCTTGGGTATAGCTTCGTGACAATATGTCCATATACGTTGCGCCCCGGGGTAATAGATTGGGGCAGGTTGCGGGAAGTAAAGTGGCCGGAGGGAGGTCCCCTCCGGCCGGCAGGGTCAGGCGAAGGTTTCGTTGTTCTCTGCTTTGCTCATCAGCAGCGCAGGCGGTGCGAAGCGCTCGCCGTACTTGTCAGCCAGTTGCTGTGCCCGTTCGGCAAAGGCCCGAACACCGTACTGATTGACGAACTGGATGGCGCCGCCGGTCCAGGGCGCGTAGCCAATGCCGAAGATGCTGCCGATGTTGGCATCTTCCACGGTTCTCAGCACGCCTTCTTCCAGGCAGCGGATGGTCTCGATAGCCTGGATGAACAGGATGCGGTCTTTCAGGTCCTGAAGCTGCACGCTGCGGGCCTTGGCCTGGTCAACGAACAGGTTCTCCAGTTCCGGCCACAGGTGTTTCTTGCCTTTGTCCGGGTACTCGTAGAAACCGGCGCCGGCGGCTTTGCCTTTGCGGTTGTGGGTATCCACCATCGCATCGATGACGGCTTCGGCCGGATGTGGCTGCCAGGTGCCGCCGGCGGCTTCGGTGTCTTTCCGGCTCTGGGCGCGGATGTGCTGCATCAGGGTCATGCTGACTTCGTCAGAAATCGCCAGTGGACCCACCGGCATGCCGGCCAGCAAACCTGCGTTCTCGATGCTGGAAGGGTGAATGCCCTCGGCCAGCATACTGATGCCTTCGTTCACGAAGGTGCCGAACACCCGGGAGGTGAAGAAGCCGCGGCTGTCGTTCACCACAATGGGGATCTTGCCGATCTGCTGCACGTAGTCGAATGCGCGGGCCAGGGTGTCATCGGAAGTTTTCTCGCCCACGATGATTTCCACCAACTGCATCTTGTCCACCGGGGAGAAGAAGTGCAGGCCGATGAAGTTGTCCGGCTTGGCGGAGGCCTTGGCCAGCTGGGTAATGGGGATGGTGGAGGTGTTGGAGGCAAAGATGCCGTTGGTCACCAATTTTGGTTCCGATTCCTGGGTAACCCTGGCTTTCAGGTCGCTGTCTTCAAACACGGCTTCGATGATCAGGTCGCAACCCTCCAGATCCTCTGCGGAGGCTGTGGCCGTGATGCGGGCCAGTACTTCATCTTTCTGGGCGTCGGTCATGCGGCCGCGGCTGACTTTCTTGGCCAGCAGGTTCTCGGAGTAGCTTTTGCCTTTCTCCGCGTTCTCAACAGAAACATCCTTCAACACCACTTCAATGCCGCGGCTGGCGGTGGAGTAAGCTATGCCGGCGCCCATCATGCCGGCACCCAGGACGCCGACTTTCCTGAAGGTTTCTTTTTCGACACCGTCCGGGCGGCTGCCGCCAGCCTTGATGGCGTTCAGCTGGAACCAGAAGGTGCCGGTCATGTTCTTGGCTACCTGACCGGTGGCCAGCTCGGCAAAGTATCGGGTTTCAATCAGGCTGCCGTTGTCGAAGTCCACCTGGGCGCCTTCCACGGCTGCTGCCAGAATCCGCTCAGGGGCAGGGTAGCAGCCCTTGGTTTTTTGCCGCAGCATGGCCGGGGCGATGGCCAGTTTCTGCGCCATGGCTGGATGATGTGGGGCGCCGCCGGGGAATTTGAAGCCTTTCTGGTCCCAGGGTTGCTGGCACTTGGGATTAGCTTCGATAAAGGCCCGGGCCTTGGCGATCATGTCTTCCGATGAGCTGGCCAGTTCATTCACGATGCCCGCTTTCAGGGCCGCTTTCGGATTAACCTTTTTGCCTTCCATCAGGAACGGGAAAGCCGCTTCCAGGCCGATCATCCGGGGCAGGCGCTGAGTGCCGCCGCCACCGGGCAGCAGGCCCAAGGTCACTTCCGGCAGGCCCAGCTGGGTGCGGTCGTCATCAATGGCAACGCGGTAATGACACGCCAGCGCCAGTTCCAGTCCGCCGCCGAGGGCCGTGCCGTTAATAGCTGCCACAACCGGTTTGCCACAGGTTTCCAGCGCCCGCATATCGGCTTTCAGGCTGTTGATCATGGCCTCGAAGTCTTTGGCCTGCTCGCGGGTGACTTTGTGAAGCTCGTTCAGGTCGCCGCCGGCGAAGAAGGTTTTCTTGGCGGAGGCAATAATGATGCCTTTGATGTTGTCCAGGTCACCTTTGACCTTGTTGACGGTGTCGGTCAGCGCGGTGCGAAACTCACCGTTCATGGTGTTGGCGGACTGGCCCGGCATGTCGATGGTCAGGGTCAGAATCTGGTCTGAACCCAGGTCGTATTGGATGGCACTCATGGTCGGTTCCTTTTATTTGAAAGTGACGTTCAGACGCGCTCGATGATGGTGGCAATGCCCATGCCGCCGCCCACACACAGGGTGGCCAGGCCGTAGCGCAGTTCACGGCGTTCCAGTTCATCCAGCAGGGTGCCCAGGATGATGGCACCGGTAGCACCCAGCGGGTGACCCATGGCGATGGCGCCGCCGTTCACGTTCACTTTCTCGTCCGGAACGGACAGTTCTTTCTGGAAGCGCATCACCACTGAGGCAAAGGCTTCGTTCACTTCAAACAGGTCGATCTGGCCCACGGTCATGCCCGCTTTCTCCAGCGCCTTGCGGGCGGCGGGGGCCGGGCCGGTGAGCATGATGGTGGGGTCTGTGCTGGTGACCGCGGTGGCAACGATGCGGGCGCGGGGCTTCAGGCCCAGTTCCTTGCCCTTGGCTTCGCTGCCAATCAGCATGGCGGTGGCACCGTCGACAATGCCGGAGGAGTTGCCGGCGTGGTGCACGTGGTTGATCTTCTCCACGTAGTGGTATTTTTCCCGGGCGACGCCGTCAAAGCCCATCTCGCCTATCATCTGGAACGAGGGCTTGAGGCCTGCCAGGGATTCCACGGTGGTGTTACCGCGCACATGCTCGTCCCGGTCCAGAATCACCACGCCGTTCTGGTCGGTGACCGGGACGATGGATTTGGCGAAGTAGCCCTTGTCCCAGGCGTTGGCGGCTTTTTGCTGGGATTTCACGGCAAAGCCGTCGACATCTTCACGGCTGAAGCTTTCCAGAGTGGCGATCAGGTCAGCCCCGATGCCCTGGGGCATGAAGCCTGTGTGCAGGTTGGTTTCCGGGTCGGTAGCCCAGGCGCCGCCGTCAGAGCCCATGGGCACGCGGGACATGGCTTCAACGCCGCCCGCTACCACCATGTCTTCCCACCCGGAGCGTACTTTCATGGCGGCCAGGTTGACGGCTTCCAGGCCGGAGGCGCAGAAACGGTTCAGGGTGACGCCGGCCACTTTCTCGTCCCAGTCGGCGGCGAGTGCGGCGGTTTTGGCAATGTCTGCGCCCTGGTCGCCTACCGCAGTAACGCAGCCCATGACAATGTCGTCCACCTGGGCGGTATCCAGCTGGTTACGTTCCTGCAGGGCCTTGAGCACGGTGGTGAGCAGGCTGATGGGTTTTACGCTGTGCAATGAACCGTCTTTCTTGCCGCGTCCGCGGGGGGTGCGAACGGCATCGAATATGTACGCCTCGGTGGTCATATCTGTTCCTCTGATTGTTATCCGGGCTTGTTTTCAAAGAGTGATAACCATAGCGGTTCAGTGTAGTACCCGGTAATGACAGCCGCTGCCAATCCCATTGGCGAAATTGCTCAGCCCGGAAACGAAAAATCCCCGCCGGAGCAGGGATTTTGGATCGGGGAAGCGGCGCGACTGTTTAATCGCTGCCGAGCATAACCTCCAGTGCGCGATTAAGGCGGTCGGCGTTGCTGGCGGATACGTCCTCTACCTCCGGGTGCAGGCACCACAGGGCAATCAGTTTTTCCAGCTCCTGTGCCGGCGCTTCTGTTTCTGTGTTGCCCATACCTTCGGTCAGGCGCTGCACCTGGATTTCCATCCTGCGCGGCTGGTCCTGTTCCGGGGTATCGGCGCCTGCGAGGATCTCCGCACGAATGGCCAGGTCCCGGCCAGACACTGCTGGCTGGTTCTGTGCCAGGCGGGCCCAGCTCTCAGGCGCGGTTTGCGGATCCAGGGAATTGTCTACCCGGCCTGCCACCAGGCTTTGCCAGTCGTTGATTTTCTGTTTCAACTTACGGGTGCGGGCGGTCTGGGCCAGGCGCTTTTTCAGCTCCTGAACCTGTTCCCGAACCGGCTTGGACAACGGATTACCGGCCAGGCCGTTCAATTGTTCGATGGCGCCGGCGATGGACTGGTCATCGGATTCGGTGCCAGGTTCCCGTAGCTGGGCAACCGTTTCGAGTGCCGCCTGGTCTGCCTGTTCGGTTGCCTCCTGCTGTGCGGAGCGCTGGGCATCGCGGCGGGCAAAGATCTGGTCACAGGCTGTGCGGAACGCCTGCCAGAGTTTGCGGTCTTCCCGGTGCCGGGTGATGCCGATGGCTTTCCAGTCGTTTTGCAGGGCCTTGGCTTGCTCCATGGCTTCCTGCAGGGGCTCGTGGCTGATCAGCGCCTCGGCTTTTTCGACGATGCCTTGTTTGAGGGTTTCGTTCTTTTTGCGCTCTTCGTCCAGCGGGCGCTCAAGCTGCTTCAGCAAGTCGTCAAAACGCTTCTGGATTTGCCGGTTGTCGCGAAAGTCCACGGGCCAGGCCGATTTCCACTCCTGCCGGGCAGTCTGGTGAATGCGCTCGGCGCCTTTCCAGTCGATGGCTGTCCAGTCTGCGTTGTCCAGGAAAGTAGCCAACTGGTCGCAGATGGCCTGGCGCTTCTGCAGGTTGGCCTGTTTAAGGTCCGATTTTGCCTCGAAGTAGGCTTTGCAGGGTTCGTAGGCCTTGTCAGACGCGGCCTTGAACCGGCTCCACAGGGCCCGGTCAGACGAACCGCCCAGTTCACGCCACTCGCTCTGCAGCTCCTTGATGCGCTCCGCCTTGGCTTCCGGCTCGATGGGTTGTTCTGCCAGGTATTCCATTTGCTCGCACAGGGATACCTGCTTGGGTTCGGTGGCAAAGCCCTGCCAGTCGCTGAGCTCCCGGAACTGGCCGGCAAGCAGTTGCATGCGGGCCTGGAAGCCACGACGGTTTCGGCCATCCAGTTGCTGGAACTGGTTCTGGGCGGTTTTCAGAAGTTGCTTTGATTCCTTGAACTGCCTGGCTTCCAGGGCAGCTTCCAGGTCCGGAAGGGTGGCCTTCAAAGCTGACATAACCGCGCTTTGCTGTTCCTGGTTGGCATCTGCCGGTTTCGCGGCTTTCGGTTTGCCGGCCAGCTTGCGTACAGGTTCCAGCCTGGCGGGCTGGGGGAATTCTGCCGGCCACTCCAGTTCCTTGAGCAGTTGCCTTGCAGCATCACGTTGCTCGTCGGTTGCCTCGTCTGATCCGGCCGCTTCACCCAGGCTGGCAATGCTGTCTTTCATGGTTTCCAGGCGGCGCACGGCACTCAGGTAGTTGCGCAAGCCCAGCATCTGCTGCTCGTATTCTTTCTGCTCCTGCTTGCTTACCTGGGTGTCACGGGTGGCCTCCAGCCAGCGGTTTTCCTGGGTTTTCTGCAGGGCGTCCAGGGCCGAGGCCGAAGGCAGGTCTTCTGCGGAGGCAGTTTGCAGGTCTGTCAGGGTCTGCTGGAGGAGTTCCAGAGTCTCGGTTCTCTGGCGGGCCTGCTCCTGGTGGCGCTTTTCGTCTTCCTGTACCTGTTTAAACTGTTTCAGCCGCTCCCGGCAGTCGTGCACGGCAGCCAGGAATTGCCCGGCCTGCTCGGCACTGGCGCTGGCTTCAACGCTGCGCCAGCTTTCCTGTGCTGCGTCGAGCCGGGCTTCGTAAAGCTTGGTGTCCTCACTGCGGGCCTGGTCCTGCACCTGGGTGATCAGGGCTTCGATACGCTGTTGTACGGCGGTTTCGGCGGCCTGCTGGTCTTTCACGGTTTGCAGGCTTTGCTTGATTGCCTGGTAGACACCCTTGTCCCGGCCCTTGGCCTGCTTGAGCACCTGCTGCAGGAGCTCTTCCTGCTGAAGGCCGTTGGCGGCTTCCAGGCGAATGGCAGCGGTTACGCCGTCAATGGCAAGCTGGGCGAGTTCGGGCTGTGGCGGATTGTTTCTGAGCTGGTTTTCCTGGGATTCCCGCAGAAGCTGTCGTTCGTTTTGGGCTTCCTGCTGGCTGGCCTCGGCCGCTTTTGGCGTGCTGTTTTTCGGAGCGCTTGCCGGGGTTGCCTTACGGGATTTGAACAGTCTCTGAATGAATGCAGCCATATAAAGGTATCCTTCGGGATTGAAACCAGTCTGCGGTGGCGGCAAAGTGTGCTGCCACCGGCCACAGGCACGGTCGGGTGTGCCGGGCGGTGTGTGAAATCGGCCGGTAGTCTAGCGTTTTGCAAGCCATCGCGGAAAGGGGCTGTATGGCAAAAAGAGATGAAAATCCCGAAGACCAGGATTACAAGGCCCGCTCGGTGGCGCTGCGCCTGCTGGCTCGGCGTGAACACAGTCGCCAGGAGCTGGCGCTGAAACTTCGCCAACGGAAGATTGAGCCGGCACTGATCAACACTGTCCTCGATGAATACGAGGATGAAGGATGGCTGGATGATCACCGTTTTGCCGATGTGTTTGCCCGGCAACGGATGGATATGGGCTACGGGCCCCTGAGAATCCTGGCGGACTTGCAGCAGCGTGGGGTGAACTTCAGCCCCGGGTGCCTCAGTGAAACCACCGAAGAGCAATGGCTGGCATCGGCCGTGCGCCTGAGGGAAAGGCGGTTCGGGCTGGCAAGGCTGGATGATGACCTGAAAGAAAAGTTGCGACAGGCACGGTTTCTGGCCGGGAGGGGCTTTTCCCATTCACAGGTTGAGCGGGCACTGGAAGCGCGGGCTCTCGAAGACGAGTAACCTGGTTAGCCGGATTACAGGGTGGGTGGGATCAGCCCCAGCTCAGGCGGCAGTGCGGCTCGCAGGCTGGGTGAGCCCGATTCTGGATTGTCCGCGTTGTCGGAACCATTGGTTCCGTCTTCGGCGCTTTCATCTCTGGCATTGAGGGCGGCCAGGTCTACATCGGTTTCAGACGGTTCTGGCAGCTCCGGTTCCGTGACCCTTACCAGCACATCATAGTAGCGACGGATGTTCTGCACGTAGGCCACCGGCTCGTGCCCACGGGCATAGCCAAAGCGGGTTTTGGTGTACCACTCCTTCTGGGCCAGCAACGGCAGGAATTCCTTCACATCCATCCAGCGATCCGGGTTTTTACCTGCCGATTCCGTCAACCGTCGGGCATCTTCAAGGTGGCCATAGCCCACGTTATAGGAGGCGAGGGCAAACCAGGTGCGGTCTGGTTCCGGAATCCGGTCGGGAATTTTCTCGAGCACCCGGAGGAAATACAGGGCGCCACCTTTGATACTTTGCTCCGGGTCCAGGCGGTTACTCACGCCGATATAGTTGGCAGTGGTGCGGGTAAGCATCATTAGCCCTCGCACGCCGGTGGGGGAGACCGCATTGGCGCGCCAGTGGGATTCCTGGTAGCCGATGGCTGCAAGCAGGCGCCAGTCCAGGCCGGTTTCCCGGGCGTAGCTTTCGAAAGTGGTCTGGTAGGTGGGCAGCCGGTTGTCCACGTGGGCCATGAAGGTTTGGGCACCCACAAAATTAAGCCGGTCCAGGTGGCCATAAAAACGCTCGGCCAGCTGCTCCATCTGGCCGCTATTACGCTGGGCTTCCATGAAACTGGCGGCGGCATTGGCCAGCGAATCGTCCTGTTCCGCCGGGAACAGCCAAACCAGTTCTTCCGGTTCGTTCAGGGCGAAGCCTTCGTAGACGTCGGGGAAGAAGACGTGGTTCAGGTCGAGCTCGTTCGATGAAACCACCGCGTAGGCGAATTCCCCGGTTTCCACCCGGGCCAGAAGGCCGGCCGCATCGATTTCAGAGTGAACGGCAATAACCGGCGCTGGTTCGCCTTCCCGTGCTTCAAGCAGGTGTTCGTGGTTGCTGTCAGCCAGCATGTGGACGGTATCGCCCTGCAGGTCGTCGAGGGTTTCTGGCCTGTCCGCATCCCGGTGGTAGACCACGACGGACTGAACATTGATGCCGGTGGGCACGGTGTGGAACTTGCCTTCGAACTCCGGCAGCCTGGCGAGCCCGGCCATACCGATGTGAGCGTAGTTTCGGGAAAGAACCGAGAGGATTTCGGAGTTGTCTTCAGCAACACGGACTCTCAGCTCTACGCCCAGTTCCCGGGCAAAGTCGCTGACCAGTTCGTAGTCGTACCCGGTTGTGGTTTCCCGTTCCTGGTAATAAATAGAAGGAGCTATACGGGTAATAACGTGCAGGGCCCCTTCGTTGCGAACTTCCTGAAGGGCAGTCGGCCGGGAGCAGCCGCTGACCGCCAGTGCAGCCAGCAGAATCAGGGCCACAGGCCTGTGGCTGGTTTTAAAGGTGCTGATCAATCGTGACAAATCCCTGCGCTCCGCATCATTCGACGTTCCATGCAGTCAGGTGAATGATCCCTCCTTGCCGGAAGGTGGTCAATTGATCTGTTCAATCCATGTGCAAAACAATGTCAATTGTACGCTTTTCCAGCCGGCTACCTGATGCTGTATCCCGCCGCCCGTTTCGAGTATCATGGCCGCCTTTCAGACGTCTCCCGATTTCGCGCGATACAGGTTGATATCATGCTTGAACTTCGCGGCGCTCCCGCGCTCTCGCCTTTCCGTTCCCGCAAGCTGCACTCAAGGATCCAGGATATTGTTCCGGATGTAGCCCATGTGTATGCCGAGTTCATGCACTTTGTGGATCTCGATGATGACCTCTCCGACGCGGAACACGCGATTCTGGACAGGCTGCTGACATACGGCCCCAGTGTACAGGTTGAAGAACCTGAAGGGGTTCTGTTCCTTGTGGTGCCCCGGCCGGGCACGCTGTCGCCCTGGTCCAGCAAGGCAACGGACATTGCCCGCAACTGCGGCTTGCGCCAGATTCGCCGGATCGAGCGTGGTATTGCCTATTATGTGCAGTCCAGCCGTAAGCTGGGACTGGAGCAGCGGGAAAAGATCGCTGCACTGCTGCACGACCGCATGACCCAGACTGTTTTCCACGAAACCGGCGGTGCCGTGCTGCTGTTCAGCCACGATGAACCCCGCCCGCTGGGCCGTGTACCGGTGTTGTCCGGCGGCCGTGATGCCCTGGTTGAAGCCAACGCCCGGCTGGGCCTGGCGCTGGCGGAAGACGAGATTGACTACCTGGTGAAGTCGTTCACCGGCCTTGAGCGTGATCCGACCGACGTGGAACTGATGATGTTCGCGCAGGCCAACTCGGAGCACTGCCGCCACAAGATTTTCAATGCGTCCTGGGATATCGACGGGCAAGGTCAGGAGAAATCCCTGTTTGCCATGATCCGCAACACCTTCGAGATGAACAGCGAAGGCGTGTTGTCGGCCTATAAAGATAACGCGTCGGTTATCGAAGGCAGTGTGGCCGGGCGCTTCTTCCCGGATCCGGAAACCGGTGTGTACGGCTACAACAAGGAGCCGGTACACATTCTGATGAAGGTGGAAACCCACAACCATCCCACGGCTATCTCGCCGTTTGCCGGTGCCGCTACCGGCTCCGGTGGTGAAATCCGTGATGAGGGCGCGACCGGTCGGGGTTCCAAGCCCAAGGCCGGCCTGTCAGGCTTCACGGTTTCCAACCTGAATATTCCCGGCGATGAGCAGCCCTGGGAGATTGGCTATGGTAAGCCCGATCGCATTGCTTCACCGCTGGATATCATGATTGAAGGCCCGATTGGCGGCGCTGCGTTCAACAACGAATTCGGCCGTCCGAACCTGGCCGGCTACTTCCGTACCTTCGAGGAGAAAGTGCCTGGCGCAGCTGGTGAGGAAGTGCGCGGTTACCACAAGCCCATCATGATTGCCGGTGGTCTGGGTAACATCCGGGAAGATCATGTGGAGAAGGGTAATATCCCGGTTGGCGCCAAGCTGATTGTACTGGGAGGCCCCTCTATGCTGATCGGCCTGGGTGGTGGAGCGGCGTCTTCCATGGACTCTGGCTCCAGTAACGAAAACCTGGACTTTGCCTCGGTTCAGCGGGACAACCCGGAAATGGAACGCCGCTGCCAGGAAGTGATCGACCGCTGCTGGCAAATGGGCGATGACAACCCGATCTGCTTTATTCACGACGTGGGTGCGGGTGGTTTGTCCAACGCCATGCCCGAACTGGTCAAAGACGGCGGCCGTGGCGGCAAGTTCGAATTGCGGGATATTCCGAGCGACGAGCCCGGAATGTCGCCCCTGGAAATCTGGTGTAACGAATCCCAGGAACGCTACGTAATGGCCGTGGCGCCGGAGAATATCGACCTGTTCGATTCCCTGTGCCGTCGTGAGCGTTGCCCCTATGCGGTGATCGGTGAAGCCACCGAAGCGCACCACCTGGAACTGGGCGATTCCTACTTTAACGACAAGCCGGTGGACCTGCCGATGGAAGTGCTGTTCGGCAAGCCGCCGAGAATGCACCGCAGCATCACCCGCTCTTCGTTCACCAAGCCGGTGTTCGATTCCACCAAGATCGATATCCATGATGCCATTCGCCGCATCCTGCGTTTGCCGTCTGTGGGTTCCAAGAGTTTTCTGATCACCATTGGTGACCGCACAATTACCGGCCTTGTGGCCCGCGACCAGATGGTTGGCCCCTGGCAGGTGCCGGTGAGTGATGTGGCCGTTACCGCTGCCTCTTTTGATGTGCGTGCCGGCGAAGCCATGGCTATGGGCGAACGCACACCGGTTGCCGTCATTGATGCGCCGGCTTCTGGCCGTATGGCGGTGGGCGAGGTAATTACCAACCTGGCCGCGGCGCCGATCGAAAAGCTTTCGAATATTCGCCTGTCTGCGAACTGGATGGCTGCAGCCGGTCACCCGGGTGAAGACGAGAATCTCTACGAGACCGTGCGCGCAGTCGGTATGGAGCTGTGCCCGGAGCTGGGTATTACCATCCCGGTGGGCAAGGACTCCATGTCCATGAAAACCACCTGGGAAGAAGACAACGGTGAGCAGAAGAGCGTGACTGCGCCGCTGTCTCTGATTGTCAGCGGCTTTGCGCCGGTTACCGATGTAGCCCGCACACTGACGCCCCAGCTGAGAACAGATGCCGGTGAAACCGACCTGATCCTGGTTGACCTTGCTGCCGGCCAGAACCGCCTGGGTGGCTCTGCACTGGCGCAGGTTTATCGCCAGGTAGGTGCCGTAGCGCCAGACCTGGACGACCCGGAAGACATCAAGGCCTTCTTTGCGGTGATTCAGGGCCTGAACGGCGACGGCAAGTTGCTGGCGTACCACGATCGTTCTGACGGCGGCCTGTTTGTCACGCTGGCAGAAATGGCGTTTGCCGGCCGCACCGGTGTGGATATAAAGCTGGACGGCCTGGCGGAAGACAGCTCGCAATTTGCTCGCGAGCTGTTTAACGAAGAACTGGGGGCAGTCATCCAGGTGCGTCGTGACGACACCGAGTTTGTCCTGCAGCAGTTCTCGTCGGCTGGTCTGGGCGACCACACCAGTGTGGTGGGTACCCTCAACGATAAAGACCGCGTGCGCCTGACCTTTGCCGGCGACAGCGTGGTGGATGAGTTCCGCACAGAGCTTCAGCGCCTGTGGGCGGAAACCAGCTATCGCATCCAGTCGCTGCGTGACAATGCGGACTGTGCCCAGGAAGAGTTTGATAACCTGCTGGACGCTGAAGACCCCGGCCTGAACGCCGAGCTGACCTTCGACATTAACGAAGACGTTGCCGCGCCGTTCATCAACACCGGCGCCCGGCCGAAAGTGGCTGTGCTGCGTGAGCAGGGCGTAAACGGCCAGGTTGAAATGGCAGCTGCCTTCGATCGTGCCGGTTTTGAATCAACAGATGTGCACATGAGCGACCTGCTCTCTGGCCGCATCACCCTGGATGATTTCCAGAGCCTGGTGGCGTGTGGCGGGTTCTCCTACGGTGACGTTCTGGGTGCCGGTGAAGGTTGGGCCAAGTCCATCCTGTTCAATGACCGCGTTCGGGATCAGTTTGCCGCGTTCTTCAATCGCCAGGACACGCTGGCATTGGGCGTGTGCAACGGTTGCCAGATGCTGTCGAACCTGCACGAGCTGATTCCGGGTAGCGAAGGCTGGCCTCGCTTTGTCCGTAACCAGTCTGAGCAGTTTGAAGCTCGCCTGGTGATGGTGGAAGTAGCGCAGTCTCCGTCTGCATTCCTGGACGGCATGGCCGGTTCCCGGATGCCGATCGCCGTGGCCCACGGTGAAGGTCGGATTGAATTTGCCGCCGCTCATAACGCCCAGGCGCTCATCGAAAATGAGCTGGTAGCCATGCGTTACGTGGACAACCGGGGCGAGGCGACGACTCGTTACCCCTACAACCCGAACGGTTCTGAGGCGGGCATTACCGGTGTTACCACCCGTGATGGCCGGGTGACCATCATGATGCCGCATCCCGAGCGGGTATTCCGTGCGGTTCAGCACTCCTGGCGCCCGGATGGCTGGCAGGAAGACGGCCCCTGGATGCGTATGTTCAGAAATGCGAGACGCTGGTTGGCTTGATCAACCCCTGAGTCCGTCTTGACAAAGCCGGCCTGAAGAGCTTCTGTTGGAAGCACCCTTCAGGCCGGTTTTTTTGTGTAAAAAAGTCCGAAAACTTGTCAGTCAAGGTCTTGACTCGCGAACTTTATGCACATTTTTGCGGGTGCGTTGTGTGATCTGTGAACAGAGTCAGAGATTTACGCCTGATTTTTGTTCGACAAATATAAGTTATTGAAAGATAACGATTAAATTAAATGGGCGATTTTGTCGCCAGTTTAAGGAAAGGTCAGTAACAATGGGGCTCAGGGACGGATTCCCAGAAACTATCCCCAGAGTTATCCACAGAAACTGTGGGTAAGTTTGGAAACCCTAATGCTGAGCGAAACTTGATCAATCTGGAGCGGGCTATGTACAAGTTATGTTACTTCGTGCCGGAGAGTCATCTGGGGCCAACCAAGCAGGCCCTGTTCGATGCCGGTGCGGGGAAGATCGGTGATTACGATCAGTGTGCCTGGCAATGCAAAGGGCAGGGCCAGTTTCGTCCGCTGGCAGGAAGTGATCCTTTTTTGGGGAGTCAGGGCGAGCTGGAGACTGTATCGGAGTACAAGGTCGAGCTGGTTTGCGATGATGCGGTGATCGGCAAGGCGGTTGCGGCACTGAAGCAGGCTCACCCCTATGAGGAGCCCGCGTACGAGGTTTTCCGGCTGGAAGACTTCTGATCAGCTCTTCTTCGCCATCGGGTGGCGAATGTCTTTAATGTGCACGCCATAGCTGTCGCTCTTCATATCATTGAGGAACAGCTCAAGGGTTTTCCGTACGGTAGGAAAGGAAATTTCGTCCCAGGGGATATCGTCGGGGGTGAACAGCTTTGATTCCAGGGACTCTTGCCCGGCGCCGAATTGCCCGTCTGTAAGGGTGGCGCGATAAAACATGTGCACCTGGTTGATGTGGGGGACATCAATAATCGAGTACAGACCATGGATGGTAACTTCCGCCAGGGCTTCTTCCCGGGTTTCCCGGGCTGCTGCCTCCATGGTGGTCTCGGCGTTTTCCATAAATCCTGCAGGCAGGGTCCAGTAGCCATAGCGGGGTTCGATCGCGCGCTTGCATAACAGAATCTGGCCTTCCCACACCGGAACCGTGCCGGCAACAATGCGCGGGTTCTGGTAATGTATGGTCTCGCAGCTGACGCAAACATAGCGATGCCGGTTATCTCCCTCTGGAATACGTTGTTCAACCGGCTGGCCGCATGTGCTGCAATACTTCATTGTTTTCCCCGTATACTGAGTGTCCGTTGGTAGTCAGTTTAACGATCCGGACTGCCTGTGTCTCACTCAATATTGGCAAGTAACCGGAGTAAAGAGTGGAAGACCTGCTAACCGAACGGTTGTCCAAATACGCCCCCAGGCAACTGGCCCTGGATTACCCCGAAGCTGGCGTGCTCGTTCCGGTCACCGATGATCACCGCAACCCCGAGATCATTTTCACGCTCCGGTCCGAGCATATGAAAACCCACCGCGGGCAGGTTGCTTTCCCGGGGGGCAAGCGGGATCCTGAAGATGCTTCCCTGGCGGAAACGGCTTTGAGGGAAACCCATGAAGAGATCGGCCTGCCGCCGGATCAGGTTCGGCTCATTGCGCCGCTCAGCCAGGTGATGTCTTTGCACCGGATTGTCGTAACTCCATACGTAGGCCTGGTGCCGGTTGATCACCCGTTACAGGCAAATCCGGCGGAAATTGAAAGTATCTTCCGTGTTCCGGTTTCTTTTTTCCTCGAGGACAAGCGGGAACGAACGGATACCCTGAGCTTCCAGCACAATACCCTTTACGTGCCATGCTATCGCTGGGAGCGTTATCAGATATGGGGTTTGTCGGCCGTGGTTCTGGTCGATTTCCTGAATGCTGTGTACGATGCCGGCATCGATATTCTTGAGCCGCCCCGGTAGGGCGACGGAGGAGTTCTATGTTTTATAGCCTGGGTCAGCGAAAGCCCGAAAAAGACGGCGATGGCCAGTTTGTCGCCCACAACGCCACCGTGATTGGCAGCGTCAAGCTGATGGAGAAATCCAGTATCTGGTTCAATGTGGTGATTCGTGGTGACAACGAGTTGATCACCATAGGCCCGGAATCAAACATCCAGGACGGTTCGGTTCTGCATACCGATCCGGGTATTCCGCTTACTATTGGGCGTGGTGTGACCGTCGGACACAAGGCGATGCTGCATGGCTGTCAGATCGGGGATTATTCGCTGATTGGCATTAATGCGGTGGTGCTCAATGGCGCAAAAATCGGCAAGCACTGCCTGATTGGTGCGAACACATTGATCCCGGAAGGAATGGAAATTCCGGACGGCTCCATGGTGATCGGTTCCCCGGGCAAGGTTCGTCGTGAGCTGAATGACAGCCAGAAGAAAATGCTGGAGTTCAGTGCAGCCCACTACGTGAAGAATGCCGAGCGTTACCTGGCTGATCTGCAGCAAGTCGAGATTTAACCATGAAAACTGCCGATAGAGTTCGCTCCCCCTGTGTCAGCATTTGTGCGCTGGACCAGAATGACACCTGCATAGGCTGTCAGCGAACCGGGGATGAAATACTGCGCTGGACCATGATGACAGACGAGGAGCGCCGGGAGGTTCTTCGAAAAGTGGCTGAGCGTGAAAAGAAAGTTGCTATCTAATCTATACACAGGAAGACAGATTCAATGACTGGTTCAGAGCAGACTGTCCGGATTGGTACACCGCTGAAGCCTGGTGCAACACGCGTGCTTTTTTGCGGCTCAGGCGAGCTTGGTAAAGAAGTGGTAATGGAGTTGCAACGCTACGGTGTGGAAGTGATTGCCGTTGATCGCTACGAAAATGCACCGGCCATGCAGGTCGCTCACCGCAGCCATGTGGTTGATATGCTTGATGGCGCGGCACTGAGGGCTGTCATTGAAAAAGAACGCCCGCACCTGATTGTTCCTGAAATCGAGGCCATCGCAACCGCTGAGCTGGTGCGGCTTGAAGAAGAAGGATACAGAGTTGTTCCTACCGCGCGTGCCGTCAATCTGACGATGAACCGCGAAGGTATCCGCCGCCTGGCTGCGGAAGAGTTGGAGTTGCCCACTTCAGCCTACCGGTTTGCCGGCAGCCGCGAGGAGTACCTGGCTGCCGTCGAAGAGATCGGCCTGCCATTGGTAGTCAAGCCGGTGATGAGCTCTTCGGGTAAGGGGCAGAGCCTTGTAAGAGACAATGCGGAGATAGAAGCGGCCTGGGAGTATGCCCAAACCGGTGGTCGGGCAGGGAAGGGGCGCGTCATCATCGAAGGCTTTGTGGACTTTGATTATGAGATCACCCTGCTGACGGTTCGCCACCGTGATGGCATCTCGTTCTGCGATCCCATTGGGCACCGCCAGGAAGATGGTGATTACCGGGAATCCTGGCAGCCGCATCCTATGGCTCCCAAAGCCCTTGAGCGCTCCATGGAAATTGCCCGGGCGGTTGCTGACAACCTGGGTGGTTACGGTGTCTATGGTGTGGAGCTGTTTGTAAAGGGCGATCAGGTCTGGTTCTCGGAAGTATCCCCGAGGCCCCACGATACGGGCCTGGTTACCCTGATGTCCCAGGACCTGTCCGAGTTTGCCTTGCATGCACGGGCTATTCTTGGTTTGCCTGTTCCGGTAATTCGCCAGCAAGGACCAACGGCTTCGGCAGTCATTCTTCCTGAAGGTGAGTCAGTTGATGTCTCATACAGTGGAGTAGAGCTGGCACTTGCTGAGCCGGACACCCAGTTGCGGTTGTTTGGCAAGCCGGAGTTGAAGGGGCGTCGTCGCATGGGGGTGGCGCTGGCAAAGGGGAACTCTATAGAGGAGGCCCGGCAGCGTGCTTTAGCTGTTGCGGATGCCGTTAAAGTAGAGCTTTAATGATGTGCCTGTAGCCGGAGTGTTGGCGGCGAAAAGGACTTTTCAAAAAAGTTTAAGGCAACCGTTGACACCTGTGCTGAGGTCTGTAGAATGCGCATCTCGCTTGAGGGGCAACGCCGGAAACGGAGCAAAACCTCAGCGATAACCGATTGAAAGTATTCGAAAAATTGCTTCAGAAATTATTCGAAATCAACGGTTGACAAGGCGGCGGAACGATGTAGAATACGCGACCTTGATTGAGCAATAGCTCAAACGCTCTTTAACAAGTTAACCAAGTAATTCGTGTGGGCGCTGGCCGATGTATTTCGGATACGAAATATCAGGACAGTGACTCGTCGAAAATTGAGTTTTGTCTTGAGCAAGAATTAAGAACTTTCGAGTTCTTGTATGATTTAAACTGAAGAGTTTGATCATGGCTCAGATTGAACGCTGGCGGCAGGCTTAACACATGCAAGTCGAGCGGTAACAGGGGGTGCTTGCACCCCGCTGACGAGCGGCGGACGGGTGAGTAATGCTTAGGAATCTGCCCAGTAGTGGGGGACAACAGTCGGAAACGGCTGCTAATACCGCATACGCCCTACGGGGGAAAGCAGGGGATCTTCGGACCTTGCGCTATT
>Ga0208435_100039_pt1 | contig 63204 bp, 53 predicted proteins | sample 24_taG_FD_184097 | JGI IMG/M metagenome (GOLD analysis project Ga0208435, IMG submission 184097) | Marine viral communities from Cariaco Basin, Caribbean Sea - 24_WHOI_OMZ (SPAdes) (version 2) | ecosystem: Environmental > Aquatic > Marine > Oceanic | place: Caribbean Sea: Cariaco Basin...
GGAGTAGTCGGTGGTAATCCGCCCGTGGGTCAGGGCAGAGCCCAGAGCCTCCGGATGGGGCGTCTGGGCGATGAAGCCGTTGGCATCCACCCTCAGACCTTCTTTCTCGACACCTTTCAGAAAACCGCTCCAGTCACTGGCGGCAAACTGCTGAAGCAGGGAGTGGCGGGAATCTGCCATGATTGGCTCCTGTTGAAGCGGCTACCCTTTTATGGGATAGCCGCCATTGATTCAAGGAAGTGGTTTAACGGCCGCCTTTACGGGCAGAGGCCAGTGCCTGTGCCAGCGCGCCAGCCATGGCACCCTGCGCGGGCTGGGAACCCTGGCCGCCACGGGGCTTGCGGTCGTTACCGCGGCCACCACTGCGATCGGCGCCACGGGCCGGCTTGGACGACGCCTCGGCACCGGGCTGGTCATCCATACGCATGGACAGGGCAATCCGTTTACGGGGAATGTCCACTTCCATCACTTTAACCTTAACGATATCACCCGCCTTCACCACTTCACGGGGATCTTTGACGAAAGTATGGGACAAGGCAGAGATATGTACCAGACCGTCCTGGTGCACGCCGATGTCCACGAACGCGCCGAAGTTGGTCACGTTGGTGACGGAGCCTTCCAGCACCATGCCCGGCTTCAGGTCGTTCAGGGTTTCCACCCCTTCCTCGAAGTGGGCGAAACGGAATTCCGGACGCGGGTCCCGGCCCGGCTTTTCCAGCTCGGAGATGATGTCTTTCACTGTGGGCAGGCCGAACTGCTCGGTCACGTAATCCTGCGGGTTGAGGCTGCGCAGGAACGCAGAGTCGCCCAGAATGTCGTCCACCTTCTTGCCGTTGCGCTGGGCAATGGCTTCCACCACGCCATAGGCTTCCGGGTGCACAGACGAACGATCCAGCGGGTTATCGCCACCGGCAATGCGCAGGAAGCCGGCGGCCTGTTCGAAGGTGCGCTCGCCCAGACGGGAGACTTTCATCAACTGCTTGCGGCTGACGAACTTGCCGTTCTGGTTGCGGAAATCGACGATGTTCTGGGCAATGCTCTGATTCAGGCCGGACACCCGGGTGAGCAGTGGTACAGACGCGGTGTTCAGGTCGACCCCCACCCCGTTTACACAGTCTTCCACCACCGCATCCAGGCTGCGGGACAACTGCACCTGGGACACATCGTGCTGGTACTGCCCTACACCAATGGACTTGGGTTCGATCTTCACCAGCTCTGCCAGCGGGTCCTGCAAACGGCGGGCAATGGACACTGCACCCCGGATGGTGACGTCCAGGTCCGGTAACTCCTTTGAGGCAAATTCGGAAGCCGAGTAAATCGACGCCCCGGATTCATTCACCACAATGCGGGCCAGCTTCAGTTCCGGGTAACGCTTGCAAAGGTCGCCCACCAGCTTCTCGGTTTCCCGGGACGCAGTGCCGTTACCGATGGCTACCAACTCAATCTTGTACTTCTGGCACCAGGCCGCCAGCTGGGCAATGGAGGGCTCCCACTGATTTTTGGGCGCATGGGGGTAAATCGCGCCGTGGTCGACCACCTGGCCGGTGCCATCAATCACCGCCACTTTCACACCGGTACGCAGGCCGGGGTCCAGGCCCAGGGTCGGGCGCGGGCCGGCAGGAGCCAGTAACAGCAGGTCTTTCAGGTTGGCGGCAAACACGTTGATGGCTTCGGCTTCAGCGGCTTCGCGTACCTGGGACATCAGGTCGGTTTCAATCTGGGTAGAGAGCTTCACCCGCCAGGTCCAGCGCACCACCTCGCCCAGCCATTTGTCGGCGGCACGGCCGTTGTCGCGAATGCGCCAGTGGGCGGCGATGCGCTGCTCCGCCGGATGGGGCTGGCGGCGGTCGTCTTCGGCATCACCCATCACAAGGCTGTAGGCCAGGATGCCTTCATTGCGGCCACGCAGAATGGCCAGGGCCCGGTGCGAAGGAACCTTCTTCAGCGGCTCGATGTGGTCGAAGTAATCGCGGAATTTCGCACCTTCGTTTTCCTTGCCTTCCACCACGCTGACCTTCAGCTGGCCTTCCTGCCACACGAAATCCCGCAGCGCGCCCAGCAGCTCGGCATCTTCGGCAAAGCGCTCCATCAGGATGTAGCGGGCGCCATCAAGCGCAGCCTTGGTGTCGTCAATGCCGGCTTCGGCATTCAGGTAGCCGGCAGCGGTGGCTTCCGGGTCCAGTGTGGGGTCATCAAACAGGGCGTCCGCCAGCGGTTCCAGCCCCGCCTCCTTGGCAATCTGGGCCTTGGTGCGGCGCTTTGGCTTGTAGGGCAGGTACAGGTCTTCCAGGCGGTTCTTGGTGTCTGCCGCTTCGATGGCCGTGCGCAGCTCGTCGGTCAGCTTGCCCTGCTCCTCGATGCTGTTGAGGATAGTGCCCCGGCGGTCTTCCAGCTCCCGCAGGTAACGCAGTCGCTCTTCCAGGGTGCGCAGCTGGCTGTCGTCCAGGGAGCCGGTGATTTCTTTCCGGTAACGGGCAATAAACGGAACGGTGGCACCTTCATCCAGCAGGGCGACGGTGGCGTTTACCTGCTGCTCACGTACGCCGAGTTCATCAGCAATGCGCCGGGAGATACTGTTCATGCGACCTCTGTTATCTTGCTTACAAAATTAATGGGCAAAGGTACAGCGGCTTGGTGTTGCAGGCAAGCTGGATGCTGCGTGGTGGTGTAGAATAGCCGGACGCAACACTCACCCCGGTTTATTCTCTGGCGTCTTTATCGTGAACAAGCTCAACCCCAGACAGCGCGAAGCGGTTCGCTACGCCGACGGCCCCCTGCTGGTGCTGGCGGGCGCCGGCAGTGGCAAGACCAGCGTGATCACCCGCAAGATCGCCTACCTGATTGAAGAACTGGGCATCCCGGGCCGGCACATTGCCGCCGTCACCTTTACCAACAAGGCCGCCCGGGAAATGAAAGAGCGGGTCGGGCGCATTGTGGACCGGGGCAAAACCCGGGGGCTGATTGTCTCCACCTTCCACAACCTGGGTCTGAACATGATCCGGGAGGAGCATGCCCACCTGGGTTATCACCCCGGCTTCTCCATCTTCGATGCCGAAGATGCCAAGGCCCTGCTACAAGACCTGATGCTGCGCGAAGCCAGCGCCGAGGCCGGTGACGAGCTGAACGATGTGCAGATGACCATCTCGTCCTGGAAGAATGCCATGCGCAGCCCCTCCGAGGCCTACAGCAAGGCGGCAGACGAGCGTGAGCAGCGCATTGCCATCGTTTACAGGCACTACAACGAATACCTGAAAGCCTACAACGCGGTAGATTTTGACGACCTGATCCTGCTGCCGGTGCAGCTGTTCCGGGACAACCCGGAGGTGCTGGCCAAGTGGCGCCGGAAAATCCGCTACATGCTGGTGGATGAGTACCAGGACACCAACGTGTGCCAGTACGAGCTGGTGAAACAACTGGTGGCCGAGCGGGCCGCGTTTACCGTGGTGGGCGATGATGACCAGTCCATCTACGCCTGGCGCGGCGCCCGGCCGGAAAACCTGGCCCAGCTGAAGGAAGACTTCCCGAGCCTGAAAATCGTCAAACTGGAGCAGAACTACCGTTCCACCAGCCGGATCCTGCGCTGCGCCAACACGGTGATTGCCAACAATCCCCACGTGTTCGAGAAAGCCCTGTGGAGCGACCACACCGTGGGTGACGAAATCCGCATCATACGTTGCCGCAACGAAGACGCCGAGACCGAGCGGGTGGCCACCGAAATTCTCGACCAGAAGCTGAAGAACGGCCTGGATTTCAAGGATTTCGCCGTTCTTTACCGGGGCAATCACCAGGCCCGACTGCTGGAGATGAAGCTGCAGGCCTACCAGATTCCCTACCGCATCTCCGGCGGCCAGTCGTTCTTCTCCAAGAACGAGATCAAGGATGCGATGTCGTACCTGCGGCTGATGATCAACCCGGACGACGATGCCGCCTTCCTGCGGGTGGTGAACGTGCCGCGCCGGGAAATCGGCCCGCGCACCCTGGAGCAACTCAGCCACTATGCCCGCTCCCGCAACGTCAGCCTGTTCAAGGCGCTGGGGGATATGGGTGCGGAAACTCACGTAACCGAGAAAGGCCTGGACCGGCTGCGCCGGTTCGCCCACTGGGTAGACAAGACCTGCGAGCGGCTGTTTTCGGAGAACCCGATTCCGGTGATCAAGCAGCTGTTCACCGACATCGAATACGAGGAGTGGCTGCACCAGCATTCCGGCAGTCCGAAGCAGGCCGAACGGCGGATGGAGAACATCTGGTACCTGGTGGAGTCGATCCAGCGCATGCTGGACGACGGCAAGGGCACGGCCGACGAGATCGGCATCGAGGATGCCATCGCCAAGCTGGTACTGCGGGACATGATGGAGCAGCGTGAAGAGGAAGATGACAGCGACAAGGTTCAGCTGCTGACCCTGCACGCCTCCAAGGGGCTGGAGTTCCCCCATGTGTTCATTATGGGCCTGGAGGAAGAGATCCTGCCGCACCGGAGCAGCATCGAGGAAGGCAATGTGGAGGAAGAACGGCGCCTGATGTATGTGGGCATCACCCGGGCCCGGGAAACCCTGGCGCTGACCTATGCTGCCTCACGCAAGCAATACGGGGAAAAACTGGAGACCATTCCCAGCCGGTTCCTGGATGAACTGCCGGAAGACGATGTGAAATGGGAGGGGCTGGGCGAATCAGACCAGCAGGCCAACCAGAAAAAGGGCAAGGCCACTCTCAGCGCCCTGATTGGCGACCTGGGCCTGTAAAACGACAAAACCCCGCACGAGCGGGGTTTTGTGTCACAAGCCAGGGATTACTGACTTGATTCCACCATGTGTTCAACGGCGGCAACAATTTCTTCATCAGAACAGCTGGCACAGGCACCTTTCGGCGGCATGGCGTTAAAGCCGTTGATGGCATGGCTGATCAGGGTTTCCAGGCCCTGCTCGATGCGGGGCGCCCACTGGTCGGCATTGCCCACAATCGGCGCACCGGCAGCACCGGTGGCGTGACAAGCAGTACAGGCGGAGTTATAAACGTCGCTGCCGGAACGCGGGCCTGAGCTGGCAGCCTGGGCAGGGGCGGCAACCGCCTCACCACACTCTTCACCTTGCAGGCACACTTCACCAACGGGCTTGATGCGGTCGCGGATTTCGTCTTCAACACTTGCTACTGCGGCGCCGGCGGCCAGGCCAAAACCAAGCAGAACTACAGCCAGGACTCTCTTCATCTTCACAATGCACCTCGCATTTGAGCGTTATAATCTTTCGGTCGCCGCATTATAGCGACTGTGCCCCGGCAAAAAAACCAAATGGCAGAATCAGAAATTGATTTCAACCATTTTAGTGACAGTTTCGTAGGGTGTATCTGAACTGTTACCGTTTCCGGTTACCATAGCCATCCGACATTCCTCCACCAGGTACCTAGAGCCCGACCATGCCACAGACGCCCGCCCCACGCCCGGATAAACGACGCAAATCCCTGCTGATCCTGGAGTTCTCCAGCCTGGCTGTCCTGTTGGTGTCCATGGGCTGGTTCAGCAACCTGTCCAGCGCCGGCAACCCGGTGCATCCGGCTTGGCTGCTGGTTCCTGCGGTGGCCAGTCTGGGTGTTTTTCTCAGCTTTATCGGCCTGATGTACCTGCGCTGGGTAGCCTCGGTCAGCGATGACCGCCGCACCCGGCACCGGATTATTTTTGCACTTCTGACCTTAACCCTGCTGGGCGTCTGGGTGTATGGCATTGCCAACACCTGGCTCAGCCTGACCGCCAGCCAGTAAGGACACACCATGCACCTGACCGCCCGTTTTCCCCTTGCCTTGATTGTATTGGCGCTGACGGCAAGCCCGGCGAGTTTCGCACAGGATACCGGCGACAGCTCCGTAAACTGCGCCCTGATCCGGGACGGCGTGCAGCGGCTGGCCTGCTACGACGCCCGGAATGATCCCCAGACAGCCCGGGATAACGCCAGCGAAGAGGCACTGGAAACCTCTGAAGCACAGGCGGAACAACTGGCTGCCGACAAGGAGACCCGCGCGGAGATTGTCGGCAACGCCCTGGAGGATGACCCGGACGAAGGGGTCATGAAGTCACTGGTGAATAATTACCTGGCGGCCGAGCAGGCGGTGTTTTCCTTTGCCGGCAGCCTGGTAACCCACAAGCCCAACTACATCCTTCCGCTGACCTGGGTAGACCACCCCAACCCGAACCCGGTCAGCCCGCGGCTGGGCACCACTGGCTACGACTACTTCCTGGAGAATGAGGAAGCGAAGTACCAGATCAGTTTTAAGGTACCGTTGCTGACCGGCTTCTTTGATAAGCGGACCACGTTCTGGTTCGGCTATACCCAGAAGTCGTTCTGGCAGGTGTACAACCAGGACGAATCAGCGCCTTTCCGGGAGACCAATTACGAGCCCGAGCTGTTTTTCCGGCACCAGCTGGACTGGGATATCGGACCGGGTACCCTGAGCGGTGTCACCATCGGCTTCAACCACCAGTCTAACGGCCAGGCGGATCCCCGGTCCCGGAGCTGGAACCGGATCAAGGCGTCCGCCGCGTATAGCTATGACCGATGGTTGTTCCAGGTGGAGCCGTGGTACCGGCTGCCGGAGAGTTCCAGCGAGAATGATAATGCGGATATCGAGCGGTATCTGGGGCACGCCAGTTATAACGCGGTGTACAAGCTGACGGAGGATCGGACGTTTTCTCTGAAGTTGCTGAATAATTTGCGGTCGGATAACCGGACGTCGGTGGAGTTTGGGTACAGTTTTCCTGTTGGGGATACGTTGAAGGGGTTTTTCCAGTATTACAACGGGTATGGGGAGAGTTTGATTGACTACAATGAGCGGATTGAGCGGTTTGGTATCGGCATTATGCTGAATGACTGGCTTTGAGCCGGGCACTCAATCTCCTTTGACACCGGAGCCCTGCCCGTCTGGGGGTGATCCCTTCTGAAACACGCTCCTTGCGGCACATCCATGTGGCGCTTGAGCTCCGCCATCCATGGCTCCGCACAGTTTCAGAAGGGATCACCCCCAGCCGGTCACCCGACATTGGCTGGGGATTCCGCCAAAGTCAGCCTCTGTTTAATTTCTCCATTTCCGCCAGCAGTTCTTCCGTTTTCTTTTCCATCAGGGCCTTATCAGCCCGTGCTTCCACGTTCAGGCGAACCACCGGTTCGGTGTTGGACATGCGCAGGTTGAATCGCCAGTTTTCGAATTCCACGCTCAGGCCGTCTACGTAGCTGACGTTTTTGGCGCCGGGGCTGTAGAGGGCTTCTATGGCGGCGAGGACTTTGGCGGGGTCGGCTATGGTGCGGTTGATTTCGCCGCTGGCCGGGTAGGCTTCTATTCTGGCGTCGATGAGGGACGACAGGGTTTGGCCGCTCTGGCACAGGCGTTCGGCGATGAGTAGCCAGGGGATCATGCCGCTGTCGCAGTAGGCGAAGTCGCGGAAGTAGTGGTGGGCGCTCATTTCGCCACCGTATACGGCGTCTTCGTCGCGCATTCTTTGTTTGATGAAGGCGTGGCCGGTTTTGCTTTCGATGGCTTCGCCGCCGGCGGCTTCTACCAGGTCCTGGGTGTTCCAGGTGAGGCGGGGGTCGTGGATGACTTTTCCGCCGCCGGTTTTTCTGAGGAACTGGTCCGCCAGCAGGCCGACGATGTAGTAGCCTTCGATGAAGCGGCCGGTTTCGTCGAAGAAGAAGCAGCGGTCGTAGTCGCCGTCCCAGGCGATACCCATGGCGGCGCCTTGTTCGATGACGGCATCTGCCGTGGCGGTGCGGTTTTCCGGCAGGATGGGGTTGGGTACGCCGTTGGGGAAGTGTCCGTCCGGCTGGTGGTGCACTTTGATGAATTCGAACGGCAGGTGTTGTTCCAGTTCATCAATCACCAGGCCCGCGCCGCCGTTGCCGGCGTTACAGACGATGGTCATGGGCTTGAGGGAGCCGGCGTCGATGTAGCCCAGCAGGTGGTCTGTGTAGGCGGTCATCACTTCCAGGGTTTCGTACCTGCCCTGCTCCGGCGCATCAAAGAAGGGTTCGCGCACACGATCCCGGATGTCGTTCAGGCCGTTGTCGGAGCTGATGGGCCGGGACTCGGGGCCGACCATTTTCATGCCGTTGTGGTCTTTCGGGTTGTGGCTGGCGGTGACCATGATGCCACCGTCCATGCCGTAGTGGCTGGTGGCAAAATACACCTGTTCGGTGCCGCACAGGCCAATGTCATAGACATCGGCTCCCGCCGCCATCAGGCCGGAGCTGAGTGCCTCGGCAATTTCCGGGCTGGACAGGCGGATGTCGTAGCCGACGATGACTTTTTTTGCACCGGTAATTTCCACATAGGCCCGGCCGATTTTTTCTGCCAGGGGCGGGTTCAGTTGGTCCGGAACCCGCCCCCGGAGGTCATAGGCTTTGAAGCAGGACAGATCCATTGTCGGTGATTACTCCGCTGCCGAGGATTGCAGCTGGATGTAGTTCTGGATACCCATCTGGGAAATCATCTCCAGCTGGGTTTCGAGCCAGTCGATATGCTCTTCTTCGCTGTCGAGGATGCTCCGGAACAGTTCGCGGCTGGTAAAGTCCTGAACCTGCTCGCAGTAGATGACGGCTTCTTTCAGGTCGGTGTGTGCGGTGTGCTCAAGCTTGAGGTCACACTCGATCATTTCCTGAACGTTCTCGCCAATCAGCAATTTGTTCAGATCCTGCAGGTTGGGCAGTCCCTCCAGGAACAGAATGCGCTCGATCAGCTGATCGGCGTGCTTCATTTCGTCAATGGATTCTTCGTATTCCTTGGCTGCCAGCTTGGTAATGCCCCAGTCCTTGTACATTCTGGAATGCAAAAAATACTGGTTGATGGCGGTCAGCTCGTTGGCAAGAACCTTGTTCAGATGCTGGATGACTTTCTTATCGCCTTTCATAACCAAATTCCTTATGTCGCAGTTGCTTTAATTCACAAGGATAGTCGGTTTACCGGCAATAAAAAAATCACGGATGTGAAAGAGGTGCAATTGCAGTATCGGGACAGGTCAGCCCGTCAGGCGGGCTGGGCCAGCATGTTGGCAAGCGCCAGATAATCCGGTGACCGGGCTTCCTTAAGGATCTCCCGCGCGGTGCAGGCGCAGCGACCACACTGGCGGCCGACACCCAGCTCTTTACCCAGCTGGCGCATGGAGCTGACACCATTTTCGGCGGCTTCGCGGATTTCTCTGTCTGTTACCCCGTAACACAGGCAAACGTACATAGGGCGCTCTCACTAACAGCACTAAAGTTAGTGATAATTATTGTTATTAACAAACAGGAATGCAACCCTTTTAACCGCGAAATTTGTTGAGAAAGGTTACCGTTCTGTTTCCCGGGTCAGGTTGCGGGCACCGGAGGCTGTTACCGCTAAGTTGTCCTCAATACGAATACCCCCACAGCCTTGCAGCTCATCAAGCAGGCTCCGATTCAGGTACTTCGCCTGCGGCCCGTTCAGCACAGGCTCCAGCAGTGACGGAATAAAGTAGAGGCCGGGTTCGATGGTGACCACCATGCCCTCTTCCAGGGTGCGGGTCAGGCGCAGGAACGGCGCATCTTCTGGGGGTGGCGTCGGCTTGCCGGCGACATCGTGCACCTGGATGCCCAGAAAATGACCGATGCCGTGGGGGAAGAACGCCCGGCTGATGCCCTGCTCTACGATCGCCTCGTCACTCAACCCGGAAACAAGCCCGGACGCAGACAGCAAGGCCGCGATGCCCTGATGGGCCTTGCGGTGAATATCCACGTAATCCACGCCGGGAGCCACCATCTCGCACAGCCGCAGCTGCAGTTTTTCCAGGCCGTGTACCAGTGCCGCAAACCTCGGCTCCCCGGGGCCGGCCGTAGTGCGGGTAATGTCAGAGCAGTAGCCCCGATAACGCACACCGGCGTCGATCAGAAGGCTGCGGGGCCGGCGCGGCGGCTGAACGTCGTAATACTGGTAATGCAGGGTGCCCGCGTGTTCGTTCAGGCCGATGATGCTGTGGTAGGGCGCTTCGGCTTCACGTTGGCTGGTGGCCTGCTGGTAGGCGAGGTTGATCCCGAATTCGCTGTCGCCAGCCAGGAAGGCATCCCGGGCGGCATTATGGCCAGCCAGGGCAATCCGGTTGGCATGGGCCAGGCATTCGATTTCGTAGGGTGTTTTGCGCACCCGGGTTTCTTCCACAGCCGCCACCAGTGCCGACGGGTTATGCTCTCCCGGCACGCCGTCCAGCACCAGCGGATCGCCGATCACCGCCAGCCGGCCCGGGTTGTCCAGCTCCGGAGCGCCGGGCTGCTGCCAGCTGCGCACTTCAACAACCTCTTGCCAGGGTTCTTCAGGCAGCGCCGGGTTGGCATGCCAGAAATCCACCGGCTGGTACAGCCAGAGCACTGGTTTGTGGCCGGGGCGAATCAGCAGCCAGCTGTGCTCCTGGCCTGCAAGGCCGGTCCAGTGCAGAAACGGCCCGAAGCCCTGAAACACATAGGTTTGATCATCCCGATACCGGTAGGGGGCAGCACCGGAGGCAATCAGCAGGCTGTCGTATCCGTGCTCAGCCAGTGCCTGTTCGTACCGGTTCTGCAGCTCCTGGATGTGGGTGGGCTGCAGGTCGAGGATGTCTTGGTTTGGCATATCAGGTTTCCAGTTGTTTCCAGAGATTCAGTATGTCGTCGGAGCGGGCGTCCCGCAGGCGGATCAGGCGGATTTCCAGCGGCACGTCCCAGCACTCATCGCCGGCCCGCACCAGGCGGCCGAACTGCTCGCTTTTCTCGGTCATCCGCCGGGGCAACCAGCCCATGCCAAAGCCCTGTTTTACCAGGGCCTTTATGCTGGCCGACTGGGTGTTTTCGTTCAGGGGCAGCAGGTTGGCCGCCAGTTTATGGCGCTGTATGTGGCCTTCGATAGCCGACTGCAGGAATCCGCGGCTGTGATAGGCAATCAGCGGCACAGGCTGTTCGGCACTGCCGGGCAACCGGTAACGGGGTTCGCCCTGATCGTTGGCGATACTTACCGGTACCAGTGCCTCTTTACCAATGGTCTGCCAGTGGAACTTGTCACCGGCCAGGCGATCGCCCCAGGCAAGGTCCGGGTGCCAGTAGCACAGCACCAGGTCACACTCGCCACTTTCAAGGGCATCCAGGAACTGCTCACCTACCCAGTTGGTGGCGGTCAGGTTCAGCTGCAGGCGTTCAGCAATGCCCATTTCCATCGCCCAGCCCTGATAGAAGTGGGAGAACAGTCCCTGAGTGGAGCCCACGCTGATGCGGGCAGACGCTTCCGCATCCAGGGCGGCGATCCGGTCGCGGGTGTCCCGCACATCCCGGGTGATGCGTTCGCACAGTTCCTGGAACACTTCCCCGGCCGGGGTCAGTGACAGTGGCAGGGTCTGCCGGTTAATCAGGGTGGTGCCCATGGACTCTTCCAGCAGCTTGATGCGCCGGCTGAACGTAGGCTGGCTCACGTGCTGCTGTTCGGCAGCACGCGAGAAGTGGCGCGTGCGGGCAAGCGCCAGGAAGTCTTCCAGCCAGCGTATTTCCATGAAATCCCCTGAGGTTCGGCAAAGGTGACAACCCGTGCGGTTCAGCAGGCATGATAGCCCAACCGTACCCGGCTGTTACAAACGCCCTTCCTCTACAGCATGGCAGGCCACCTGGGCACCACCGTCGGTGGCAATCAGCTGCGGGATCTCCTGCCGGCAACGCTCGTTGGCATACGGGCAGCGGCCATGGAACACGCACCCCGAAGGCAGGTTCACCGGTGTGGGCACCTCACCCTGCAGGCGAATGTGGTTGGGCCGGTCGTCTTCCAGCTTCGGGATGGCCGACAGCAAGGCCTGGGTGTATGGGTGCCGGGGCGTAGCGAACAGGGTTTTGGTGTCCGCCAGCTCACACACCCGGCCGAGATACATTACCGCTACCCGTGTGCCGAAATGCTCCACCACCGCCAGGTCGTGGGTGATGAACAGGTAAGTCAGCCCCCGGCTTTCCTGGGCATCCATCAAAAGGTTCAGCACCTGGGCCTGGATGGACACGTCCAGGGCGGAGATCGGCTCATCCGCGACGATGAACTCCGGGTCTACCGCCAGTGCCCGGGCAATGGCGATGCGCTGGCGCTGACCGCCGGAGAACTCATGGCCGAAGCGGCTGCCCCAGTCCGGATCGATGCCCACCGAGTGCATCACCTCGTGGATCTTGTCCCGCATCTGGGTTGGAGACCAGTCCGGATGGTGAAAGCGGATCGGTTCTTCCAGGGTCTGCTGAATCGTCATGCGCGGGTTCAGCGAGGCATACGGATTCTGGAAAATCATCTGCATCTTGCGCCGGTATGGCAGTGCCGCCTTGCCGTCCAGGTTATCGATGCGTTGACCGTCGTAGTGAATCTCGCCGGCACTGGGCGATAGCAAGCCCATGACGGTGCGGGCCACGGTGGACTTGCCACAGCCGGACTCCCCCACCACGCACAGGGCCTCGCCATTGTTCACATCCAGGTTCACGCCGTTGATGGCATGAACGGCTTCCTGCTTGCGGCGAAAGCGACCGCCTTCAAACTGAATCTGTTCCAGAAAGCCGCCGGAAAGGTCAAAACGCTTTTCCAGGTTCCGGATACTAACCAACGGGGAGGTCATGATTCCGCCTCCTGCATGCGTTTCTCCTGCTCAATCAGGTTGGCAACTTCGTAACAGGCGACATCGACATTGCCCGAGCGCACATACTCCGGCATGGCGCGCTTGCACTGCTCGGTGGCGAAGTTGCAACGGGGGTGGAACGGGCAACCGGACGGCACATTTTTCAGGGACGGCATGGAGCCGGGAATCTGGAACAGCCGCGCACCCGGCTCCCCCATCTGGGGCAGCGCGTTGATCAGCCCCTGGGTGTAGGGATGCTGGGCGTCGTTGATGATTTCCCGGGTCGGGCCCTGCTCGATGATCCGGCCGGAGTACATCACCAGCATGCGCTGGGTCACCTGCGAGACCACACCGAGATCGTGGGTAATCAGCATCAGCGCCACGTTCTCCTGCTCGCACAGTTTCAGCAGCAAATCCATGATCTCCGCCTGGATGGTCACATCCAGGGCGGTGGTGGGTTCATCGGCAATGATGATTTCCGGGTCCAGCAGCAGGGCAATGGCAATGATCACCCGCTGGCGCATACCGCCGGACAGTTCATGGGGATACTGATCCAGGCGTTTTTCCGGCGACGGAATCTGCACCTTCTGCAGACGATCCAGGGCAATCGCCCGAGCTTCCTTCTTGCTGATCTTCCGGTGCGCCAGGATGGCCTCCACCATCTGGGTACCGATGGTGAGCACCGGATTCAGGGTCATCATCGGGTCCTGGAAGATCATGGCGATGCGGTTGCCACGGATCTTGCGCAACTCGCGCTCGCTCATGGCGGCCAGGTCTTTCCCTTCAAACAGGATCTGCCCGCCGGCAATGTAGCCCGGCCGGGCGATCAGGTTGAGGATGGAGAACGCCGCCACCGACTTGCCGGCGCCGGATTCGCCCACCAGGCCCAGCCGCTCGCCTTTGTCCAGGCTGAAGCTGATACCGCGCAGGGCTTGCAAGTCTCCGCCACGCACCGCGAAGCGCACATCCAGATCTTTTACTTCCAACAGTGCCATGGTGTTACCCCTTGTACAGCCGTGGGTTCATTACATCCCGCAACCAGTCACCCAACAGGTTGATGACCAGCACGAGCACCACCAGCACCAGGCCCGGGATCAGGGTGATCCACCAGGAACCGCTCTGAATGTAGTCAAAACCGGATTTGATCAACGAACCCAGTGACGGCTGGGTTTCCGGCATGCCCAGGCCGAGGAACGACAGCGCCGCTTCGGAGATAATGGCATTGGCAATCTGTACCGTGGCAATCACAAAAATCGGCGACAGGGTATTGGGCAGGATGTGCCGGAACATGATGCGCGGCGTACCGAAACCCATCACCTTGGCGGCATCCACATACTCCTTTTTCTTCTCCGCCAGCACCGAGGCGCGCACGGTACGGGCGATCTGCGGCCATTCCGCCACACCGATGATGAAGATCAGCATGTAGATGGCAATCTCGCCGAACATCAGGTTGTCAAAACTGGCCTTGAACACAGCACCCACAATAATGGCGACCATCAGGGTGGAGAACGACAGCTGCACGTCGGCAATGCGCATCAGGATGGCATCGACCTTACCGCCCAGATAGCCGGCCAGAAGACCAAACAAGATACCCAACGCCGCCTGCAGCACCACGGCCCCAAAGCCGATCATCAGCGACACCCGGGTGCCGTACAGAATGGTGGAGAGCAGATCCCGCCCCTGGGCATCGGTGCCCAGCGGGAAGGCAGGATCAGCCCCGTCCAGGCCCACCGGCGGAAGTTCGGAGTTCATGATGTTGATCTGGGCCAGGTCGTAGGGATCAGCCGGCGCCAGCAGAGGCGCAAACACCGCCGCCAGCACCATAGCCAACAGCACCAGAAAACTGGCGATAGCGACTTTGTCACGCTTGAAGCTGTACCAGAAAAAGGACTCGCGGAAGCGGTCCCAGCGGGAAACCGTTACCGTTGTCATGCTTTCTTACCTGTCAGTTTGACGGTGGGATTGACCAGTCCGTAGATCAGGTCCACCAGGGTGTTGGTCACCACAAAGATCAGGCCAACCACCATCAGGTAAGCCACAATCAGGGGAATATCGCTGCGAGTGATGGCCTCCAGGAACATCAGACCCAGCCCCGGCCACTGAAACACCGTCTCGGTCAGGATGGTGTAGGCCACCATAATGCCGATCTGTACGCCACCCACAGTAATCACCGGCAGCATGGTGTTCTTCAGGGCATGCAGGAAATTGATACGGCCCGCACTCAAACCCTTGGCCCGGGCATAGCGGATGTAATCGCTTTGCAGAACCTCCATCATCTCCGCCCGGATCAGGCGGATAAACAGCGGCAACATAATGGACGCCAGCGACACGCAGGGCAGCACCAGATGGGCCAGGCCTTCGCTGGTAAACAGGCCGGATTCCCAGGTACCGAACAGGTGCACCAGGTCATCACCCCGGCCATAGGACGGCAGCCCACCCTCGGTGGTAAAGAAATCGTTGAGCCACTGGCCCCAACCGGTATCGGCCGGAAACCAGTTGACCGTCACACCAATGGAGAACAACTGAATCAGAACAATGGCCGTGAGAAACACCGGTATGGAAATACCGACCGTACTCACGCCCATGAAGAATTTGGACAGCCAGGCCTGGGGCCGGATGGCGGCATACACGCCAATGGGTACCGACAGAAAGATGATGATCAGACTGGCGCCGATCACCAGCTCCAGGGTGGCGGGCAGATGTTCGGCAATCACTTCCAGCGCCGGCTTGCTGTAAAAATAGGAATTGCCCAGGTCGCCCTGTATGGCATTACCCGCAAACCGCAGGTACTGGACCAGGAAGGGGTCGTTCAGCCCCAGCTCTTCACGAATGGCTTCCCGCTCTTCGGCAGAGACGGACATGCCCACCATTTCCTGAAGCGGATCCCCGAGGCCATCCTGAATGGCAAAGGCGATGATGCTGATCACAAACATAACCAGCAGCGCCTGGGATATCCGCTGAACCAAAAACGCTAGCATGAAGGATTTACCGTTGATGAATACTTGAAAGCCCCTCTCCCGCATAGGGAGAGAGGTTGGGTATGAGGGAGCACACTCCCTTTATTCGATAACCAGATCGCCCAGGTAGGGGAAGTTCATGACATTGAGCACCGGCTCGATGTTCACGCCCTTGCGGGAAGCCCAGGCCAGATCCTGCCAGTGCAGCGGAACAAAAGCTGCGTCGTCATACAGACGCTGCTCTACTTCCTGCAGCATGGCGGCACGCTTGTCCAGGTCGGTTTCCACGTTGGCCTTCTCTACCAGCGCATCGATTTCCGGGTTGCAGTAGTTGCCGGCGTTGTACTGGCCGGAACCGCTGTCAGCATCCGGGCAGAAGGTGAGGAATTCGTAGAAGTTGGCGGAATCCTCGGTGTCTGCGTGCCAGCCGATCAACATCATATCGGCGGCACGGTTGTCATACTCCGGCCAGTACTGCGCTTTCGGCAGGGTTTTCAGATCCACCTTGATGTTGATGCGCGCCAGCATGGCAGCCGCGGCCTGCGCGATCTTGTCGTCGTTCACGTAGCGGTTGTTGGGCGACATCATGGTGATGGTGAAGCCGTCTTCATAGCCAGCTTCTTTCATCAGTTGCTTGGCTTTCTCAACATCGAAGCGAGGCTTCAGGTTCTCGTTGTGGCCCTGGTAACCCGCCGGGGACATCTGTGCAGCCGGGGTCGCAAAGCCTTTCATGATCTTGGCCGCGATGCCTTCCTGGTTGATGGCGTAGGCGATGGCCTGGCGCACTTTCGGGTTCTTGAAGGCTTCAACCCGCTCCTGGTTCATATGGAACAGGATGATACGGGTGCCGCTCATGGTCACCAGTTCGCTGTTGCGGTCGCGCTTGATGCGGTCCAGGTCATTGGGCGGAACCGGAGCGATGAAGTCGACACCGCCAGACAGCAGGGCGGATACCCGGGTGGCGTTTTCCTTGATCGGAGTCAGCACGATCTTGCCCACGTTGCCCGGAGATTCGGTATCCCAGTAGTCGTCAAAACGTTCGAACTCAACACGCACGCCCTGCTTGCGCTCGGTCACCGTGTAAGGTCCGGTGCCGGACAGGTTCTCGGAAGCGAAGGAGTTGCCGTGTTTGAGGATGGCGCCTTTATCTTTGCCATCTTCGGTCTGGCCGGAATAGAACTCACTGTCCAGCGGGAAGATATAGGTGGCGGTGTTCAGCAGCAGGGGGTAAGGCTCGCTGGTGACCAGCTCGAAGGTGTAATCGTCGATCACCTTGATGGCGCTGAACGGCTTGAAAATGGCCTTGAAGTCCTGGCTTTCCTTCAGTCGCTCAAAGGTGAACTGCACATCGGCCGTGGTCAGTTCGTTACCGGAATGGAACTTCACACCTTCACGCAGTTTGAAGCGCATGGTCTTGTCGTCCACCCGCTCCCAGCTTTCTGCCAGGCGTGGTTCGAAACCCAGGTCTTTGGTCCAGCGCAGCAGCGGATCAAAGGTCATGTGGGACAACTGAAGAATGCCGCCAGACAACTGCTCATGAATATCGAGGGTGACCGGGTCGGCGTCGTACGCCATTTTCAGTTCTTTGGTTGCATCGGCTGCCAGGGCCAGGGGCGCAGACGCCAGGGCCATGGAGCCCACAAAAGCTGCCAGTAATTTTTTCATCGCGTTTTCCGTCGCTGTTTTAGGAATTTTCACGGAACATCGACGCAGGACGGCGCCGATTGCCTGCACAACAAGCTAGTCTCGGAAAACCCGTACGGCAATCGAAATTGCGACATGGGCCTATTCGTATGGTGAATGACCCAAAAAGCAGCAGCCTTAGAACGGAAAGGTAAACGGCAGGAACAAAGCCGTAAACACCCCCGTCAGCCCCATACCGAGAGACGAAAAAGCACCGGCTGTAGGGCTGATTTCAAACGCCCGGGCGGTACCAATGGCATGGCCATTCAGTCCCAGTGCGAAACCGATAATCCGGTCGTCCCTGATGTTGAGCCAGCGGGCACACCAGTCTACAAACACCGAGGCCAGTACGCCGGTAATCAGCAAGCCGCCCAGGGTGAGCGACACAGAGCCACCCAGCTGCTCGGCAATACCCATGGCTATGGGTGCCGTCACCGACTTCGGCGCCAGGGAAGACAACACCAGGGGTGATGCCCCCATCAACCAGGCGATCCCCAGGGCATAGACCGCCGCCAGGGTGGCCGCCAGGGGCAAGGTGACCAGGATGGGTTTCCAGAGCGCACGAATATGGTGCATTTGCTGATACAGGGGCACCCCAAGCGCCACGGTGGCCGGGCCCAGCAACACCGTGAGCCAGCGGGCGCCCTGTTCGTACTCTTCAAAGCCGATGCCGCTGAGGGCCACCACGGCCGCCAGCAACAGCGCAGCAATCAGCACTGGCGGCATCCACAACGGGCGACGGAAGCGGGCAAACAGCCAGTTCGCCGCCAGGAACGCCGCCAGCGTTAGCGCAATGGAAAGCATAGGGCCTGCTGTCCAGACCGTGAGCAGTTCAGCAAAGGCATTATTCATGGCTATTCTCCCCTGCACTGCTCTCCGACACCTTCTTCATCAGCCACAAGGTGGTCAGTACACTCAGCAGCGTACCGGCAATCAGGGCGACAATAACTGTTGTCCAGTGGCCGTAAAACTGGTCGACAATAAAAAATACGCCCACCACCCCCGGTGTAATGAGCAGTACCAGCACCGAAATCAGGCCACGACTGGCCTCTGCCAGCTCATCACTGACCCGGCCACGCACCATCAGGGTAAAGGTGGCCATCACCATCCCCAGCACCCCGCCACTGACCGGCAAACCTGCCAGCACCCGCAGCGCCTCACCCAGCAGGAAGAACACCACCAGAACCAGAAAACCCCGCAACAACACCATGCCGCTATGCACCGCCTCGCTGAAATTGCTTTACACTAATACCCTGCACACCAAAACCACAGGACGCTCAATGGCACTGAAAGCCACCATCTTTAAAGCCACACTCCATATTGCCGATATGGACAGGCACTATTATGCGGACCACCACCTGACCGTGGCACGCCACCCGTCAGAGACCGATGAACGCATGATGATACGCCTGCTGGCCTTCGCCCTGAATGCCAGCGACACCCTGGAGTTTACCAAAGGCCTGAGCACCGACGACGAACCGGAGCTGTGGCAGAAATCCCTGAGCGATGAAATCGAGCTCTGGATTGACCTGGGATTGCCGGAAGAAGACCGCATTCGCAAAGCCTGCAACCGCTCACAAAGGGTGACCCTGTACACCTACGGCGGGCGCGGTGTGCCTGTGTGGTGGGACAAGCACCATAACAAGCTGGAGCGATTTGGCAACCTCACCATCGTCGACCTGGCAGCCGAACAGACCAGCCAGCTGGCCGCCCTGGCAGAACGCTCCATGACCTTTCAGGTATCCGTACAGGACGGCGAAGTGACCTTCAGCAACGACAGCAATCTGGTGAGTATTACTCCCGAACAGAAAATGCCGAAAATCTGAGGGATGAGTTGAGCTCGGGGGCTGGACAGACGCCCCCTGCGCACGTAAGATTGCGCACTCGAAATTGACGAGCAACTCGCGGTTTCGAATGCGCCCGTAGCTCAGCTGGATAGAGCGCTGCCCTCCGGAGGCAGAGGTCAGAGGTTCGAATCCTCTCGGGCGCGCCATATTTTTCAAGGGCTTACGTTAGAACGTAGGCCCTTTTTATTTGTCTGTGTCCAAATTGTGTCCATGGTGTGTCCACGGTTTCAAGCGTACGATTTCCCGTTGTGAAGTTTTGACCCTTGCCCAGAACAAGCCATTTTTCGGCTTGGACACAAAAATCACCGTGCTTGCCTTTGCAGCCAAAGCTTTCAATCTGCGAAAACATAAGGCTCCACATCCTCAGGATTCATAACAACCAGAGGCTGCTCCTTCGCTGAGCTCCCACCACCCCAAGAAACATTCAAAGACTGGAGTAAATAGTGGGCCAGCGCGCGGCGCACTGGAACTTTTAGCTCCTGCTCGTGATCCATCCCGTAATCAAGAGCTACCAGTCGTTGCTGCTCTGGAGATAGCCCCGGATTCGGGCCCAGGCGGACAAGAATCTGGTTCTGCCAGTTAGCATCCAGAACCGGATCTGCACCCTCCAAAGCCTCACCAAGAAGCTCCGCGCCAGGCGCCATTCTCGTTAGAACAAAATCACGAAAAGCCCGACGCTTTTCACACCATGCCCGAACATGCCAGCGCTGCCCTGAATACACCAGCGTATGAGGTGCGATGATACGCTCCTCGCCATTGGGGCTTGAAAGAGAACGGTAAAACACTTCCAACCGGCTGCGGGTTTGGGTCGCTTGCACGACTTTCCGTAAAACTTCAGGCAAAACAGCCCGGTGCGGGATGGACACAGATTCCGTGGGCGCAGGCACATCTTTCAAACCCGCAAACGATGGATTCAGCGTAGCGTGGCGCGTCATCAACGAAAGATACTCATCCAGATTACCCTGGCTGAAACACGGCTCAAAGGTCTCACTCTGAACGTACCCGCGAACGCTCGTTGAATAGACAAGGTTGCCCGGGGCTGCATCACCATACTCTTTGAAAATACCACCGCTGGTGGTTCGACTGCCTATACCGAAGGCTCTCTGAAGGTGCTCTGCCGTGACTCGGCCCTCCCACTGGGCAACCACCTCCATGAGATGAAACTGATTTTTCCTGTCCCACGAAACATCCTTATTTGCCATCACAACCCCAACCGTTCAAAAACTGGACATATTGTAAACCTGTCCAGTATCGCCAAAAGCGAGGCTCTCCGGTAAATCTATTACCAACGATTCAGTACAGGAAAACCAGATGAAGTCGCTACCAGCCGATTCCAGCGCAAGGACTCCACTCGACAGATTGCTGCAAGAGGATCTCTCGCCACATATCGGACCAGATGCGGATCTCGGCAGCCTCACTTTGATCCCGGCACAAACGGGTATTGGAAAAACCCACACGATCAAACAACTCATTATTGAGGAGCTTGTTGCCAGCGTTAACGGATCTCGACCTGCCCAGACGATTTACTACATTACCAATTCTGTCGACAACGTGTGCCAAACCCACAAAGAGTTGCTTGAACTCATTGACGAGCAAACAATTGACGGAAGCCCAAGATTCTCCTGCACCGAAAGGGACATCCTGAAGCGCGAAATCGTGTATCTGCCAAACCAGGGAAATCAGTTACTGGAGGTGGCCCCTGCATGCGTTGAACAAATCATCCAGCTTTTTGACCTCCAGTCAGACAAGAAACTAATCCAAGGCTGGCAGAAAATTCGCAAGCTCCAACGCCTTGCGAACGAGAGCCTGAGTTCAAAGCTTGCCCTGCAAGACACACTGGATCAACACGCAACCGAAACTTACCGGCTGCTCATCAGTTTGATCCAAATCCGCCAGCGCAGTGAGAATCCGGTTCGGCTATTACCTCCAGACCTTGAACTGACAGATAAACTCATTCCCGGTGACCGCCTACACCGTCAGGATGCGCATATTTGCTTCATGACCACACGGAAGTTTTTGGCGGGCTACCAAACCCTGAAAACTCGGATTCACCCCATCCGGGACCTTGGTAACTCATTGTTGCTAATCGACGAGTTTGATCGCCAGAATGAAATCATCCTGCAATTTATGGCAGACCAGAAATCTCTGGATCTCATCGAGCTGACCCGCACCCTCCATGCCAACCTCCAGCAGCACCAGCTCGAGCGGTCAAGTCGCTATGACGGCATTGAAGAGAAGTTTGATACCCTTCGGCCCGCTCTCGCAGAATTTGCCGAACGATGGAGTCTGCGGTTCGCCTTCAATACCGACGGCGCCAGTCTCGAAAACGAGAAGGTTCGTCTGTTTTCGGATCGAACCGTCACTCATGCCCACAGCTCGTCCCATTTATTCAGCCTTGTCATCAACGATGATTTGCGGAAAAACATCATTCGTAGCGAACCGCGGGAAATAACAACCTGCCACCAAAAAACAGATGCCCGATTGAGCCGTTTCATTAACGAAGCAGACTGGTTATTTCGGCGCTTTATCTGGGTCATGCATTCATCAGTGTGGATCTATCTGAATAACCATGTAAAGTCTCAGAGGGAGAATGAATCCCTCAGATCCGCCACAGTCCAAGATGCCGTTCACTCAATTTTGAGACACTTCAACCTTCAAGACCTGAGTGACGCCGTCTTTGCGGCGTTCGATGCTCAAGCCAGTTTCACCGGTCACCGGGGGCGCCGTGCGCCATCAGACAACCGGTCAGCATCGCGAACCTATCACGACAATGGGCTCAAATTAACGGATGTTCGCCGCAACGAAGGGACAATAGATACCGTAAGCTGTTACTACTCAGGGTTTACTGTCACGCCCTCTGGTTTGATCGCTCGCCTTGTGGAAAGCGGAGTAAAGATCGTCGGTATCAGTGCAACCGCCACCTCACGAACCGTCATCAAGAACTTTGATCTGGACTACCTGAAAACACGCCTGGGCAACCAGTTCAAAGAACTCACGGATACGCAAAAGGCCGACATCGGCAACTGGTACCGAACACGAAGACAGTACAGCAAAGCAGGTGTACACATTGAAGCAGAATTCATGACCCCTGAATCCAGCCTTTTACCCACGGCACTTGAGACTTATATCAATGCCCCTGTCCGGAAACCGGGGTTAGCCATAAACCACTTGCTTGATGCAGAGGACAGCGACACTTTTGCGCTCAGTTGGGTTGGCAAACTTTTTAATGCACTCGACCGGTTCATGGGCGTAGAGAACAACCGGTACATGCTCGCGTTGCTCAACAGAACCGTCAGCCAGGCCAAATACCCAAAATTCATCGAGTTTCTGGAAGATTACCTCACCCGAAAAAGCGCGGGCTCCGGAAGGGGTTACAAACTATTCTGCGGAATAAACGCACAGGCCATGAGTCACGGAGAGTTCGATGACGTCATTAACCACCTGAGCACCACCAACGACAAAGTTATTGTACTCTCGGCCTATGCTTCAATGGGCGAAGGGAAAAACCCTGATTACGAGGTCAACCTCCCGCAAGATCATGACCAACTTATCTGGGTGGGAGACGGCAACCCACCAGAAAAGATTAAAACGGATATCGACACGCTGTATCTGGAAAAACCAACCCATCAACTCCTCAGCGATTCCGACAACTACCAGGTCAATCAGCTACTTCTTTTCCACCAGATCATGGCGCTGCAAGAAGCCGGCTGGATTTCGCTAAGCGAGGCGAGGAGCTGGGTAAAGCAGACTCTACAAGGCACTCATCATAACCAGCACCTGAAGCGATACTACGAAACTGCCGACTACGAATGGCTCATCCGTAAGGTCATCGAACAAGCGGTGGGGCGCACGGCTCGCACAGCCTTCAAACGCCCCGTCATCCGGCTCTTTGCTGATGGCGACCTTCGGCCAATCTTAGCGTCTGACCATCGGCAGGAAGACACCCTGTCTCATGAGTACATCGCGCTCAGAAAAGCGGCGTCGGAATCCATTCAGCCAACTTACGAAAACCGTGAGTTACTCCGTTTACACAACAAAGCAGTCCTCTGCACTGCCGATACCCTAAGCCTGATTCGAGAACTGATGTCCGGGTTTAGGGGCTCGGCTCCGGAGAGCGCCATCAAAAGCTGGGAAAGCCTGCGCAACCAACTACTCACACAGCCCACCCTGTCCTCGCCGCCTTCAGACTATCCACGCTTATATCTGCAAGCACCAAGTGCTGACGGTTACCGTTTCTCAGGAAGCCTGGAAGTAGACGGCCAACTGGAATCGGATAAAGACCTGAGATTCTTTGAGCAAGCGGTCGGTAGCCGGTGGATCAACGAACACGACAGTGGGCTACCACAACTCATGAACAGCACGGTTGTGCGCAGTTATTTCCAACGGAAGGCCTACGCAACCCAGTGGCAGGCACAGCCTTATCAGATGAATCCGGCAGCCTTCTTCAACCTGTATAAAGGCGCCCTTGGGGAGGAGGGGATCACCGCCATTCTTGAGCACGCTGGTTTGGCAGTCGAGCCATTAACCTCCGAGGTCTATGAAATGTGCGATTTCGTGGTACGCCCCTATGCCAACCACCCCCCAATTGCCGTTGATGCAAAGCACTGGCGCGCTGATGGCACCGTTGACAACCACAGGCACAAAGTCGAGAAACTGGGCGAGTCCCTCGGAATCAAACAGTTTGCTTACATCAACCTGTTCGGAACTCCAGATCAAGACTGCAGGTACCTCAGCCAGGATTTGACACCCAGCGACCGAATGCATAGCCCTGTTATCGAAGTGCCAGGCCTGCTAAACCCTCAAACCGGCGAAATACTTAAAGATCACTTGACCGCGCTTTTGGAATGGATGGGCAATCAGCAATGAAAACCGTATTAACTTCCTTCATCGAAAATACCAACATCGACCATGCGGCGCTCCATGAACGCGTCACAGCCGCCAGTGTCACTTATAACGGCTACTCCAAAAGCGAAGCAGAGAAACAGATACCAACGCTCGCCTCTCGGATCTACCGCGCCGGGCCCGTGTTGTCTTTGGTCTGGCAGCGAAGCAAGCAGACATACTACGTACTACTACCCCAAGGTGATTCGCTGCAACTGGATGATCCAGCGGTGGGCATCAAGCCCTTGGAGCTGAATACGCTTCCTAAATGGGTGATCACATCTCTGTTGGTTCGGGCCACACCGAGATTACTCGGCCACCAAGAAGAACACCCTGAACGGCTGGAAGCCGACGGACTGTATTACGTAGTTGATCGCAAGCCGCTCAAGGGAGCAGGCAACATCATAACCACCGTAAATATCGACTCAATCTGGTGCGAGCCCGCGAAAACGCCCAGGCTCATCGTCAGAACCGTCACATTTACGCCACTGCGAGCCCACGCAAAACCCGATGGCGAACTGCCCAGAAAAATTGCCAAAGAGCCGCGTTACCGCCTAGACCTGCTCGGCCAAGGTATCGTCCGTGACATCTCAGGGGATTACGTGAAAAAAACTATGTGGCGGAAAACCAAAAACCGGGTTCCAGCTTTCAGGCTTAATGGCCTGGTGACCCTTGAGTCCTATTACAGAACCCGGCTGGGCGTGATATCCCTGTTTCTGGATGACCTTAAGCGGGCGTACGGTGAAGCCTTCAGCATCACACTGAAGGAGGTCGAACCAACCGTGCACATACCTGTGTCCGGCGCATCGATCACAAAAAGCTACGCCAGTTTGTTCGGTCTCATGCGGCAGCAACCCATTTGGATAACCAATCATAGCGATGATCAGGAAGCCTCCGCCAGGCTACAAGCGCTGCTTTTACCCCACGAAGTCCAATCAGGGCTAAGTTCAACGATTCAACCAGACGGTCTGAACATTCTGTTGGTGAATGACAAGGAACAGTACAAGGATGGCCAACCAGACCCCTACAAAGAGGCAAGAAGGCACCACCCAGATACGATCATCCAGTCCTGCTACCCGGAACGCCTGAAGCTAAACAGCGCTCACGTCGTGCAGGTACTGCTGAAAGAACTGTTCATCAAATCCGAAATCCAACAACGCAAGCTTCTGCTCGAGTATCCGGCACTCCCTTCAGATGCGGTGTTCATTACTTCAGTCAGGCCAACCGATGAAGAGAACGTCAGCAAAATCCCCTGGCCAATGTACTACTGTCAAATAGAGGACGAACGTCTTTGCCTTGGACCATTGCCGCAAAGCGTGGAAGAGGCCATCAAAGAAAACATTACGCAACCGCAGCATAAAGCCGTTTTCACCGGCGCTGAGCGTGCCGACCTGATCTTTTGGCCGGAGAGCGGGGATGCTCTTACCATCACAGACACAGAGGCTCTTACCCTCCCTGACGAGCCCACCACTTACAAAATCGTCAAAGAACTTGACCACACTGCAGGTTGGGGCGTGCCGTGCCAGCTCATCTCAGAATATTGTGAGCAAAACGCAAGTAGTTCAATAGTGCACGATCTGAAGGCTATCCTGGCTGACCATGGCGAGATCCTTCCCACCAAAGCGTTCCGCACCCTGAAGTATCAAAGCAATGATGCAAAACACTTCTTCGACTATCTGTGCCACCGAGGATACCGGCTCAAAGCTTCAATGCAGTCCAAGAATGCAGGTCCGCTTTCATCCACAGCTGGCATCTGGATTGATAAGTCTCGTGCGCTGTACTCTGTGGGGAACCCTGATTCCGCGCAGCGAAATCAGGATAACTTCAATCACATCTACTGTGTTGAGGACAACGGATTTGAGGTTCCGGAGTGGTTTTGGGAATCGCTGGCAGTGTGGCATGTGAAGCACAGAGGGGCAACGGTCTACCCCTTCATCTTTAAGCATTTACGAGAATACGCTCAGCGTGAAACTCTGAAAACCCAGGGTACTAATCCACCTCCAACGCCTTAGATAGCCCCTTTAACCATCCCTGAAAATCGTTCCTACTCCACCATCGCCTTAATCAACGCATCCCGGGCATCAGAGTAAAACTGAATATCGATCTTCGTTGCCATCTCATCAGACAAATCAAACAACTGCCTACGGCAGGCAACGGGCATCAGCAAGGCCGTTGCGCCCTTCTCTACCGCGATCTCGGCAACGGTCACCGGGTTATGCACAGGCTCTACCGAACCGCCCAGGTTGATCTCACCCACAATAATCAAGCCGCCTCGAACGCTTTTCTTGAGCAAAGCGGTGCTGAGGGCAATCAATGAGGCCATACCGAGTTTGGCGCCGGATTTGGAAGCGTCGAAGGCTCGCAGCTGCACGGTGAATTCGTGCTGGCGAGGATCTTTGTCGCCGACCAGTTGGGCCGATCGGGCGTACAGGTTCTGCTCGGCGTAACCAATGCTTTCCTTGAAGGCCGGTGGCACTGGTTTATTCAGTACCTTGACACCGGAACCCGGGCCTTCGTTCACCTCAATACGGTAAAGGCCGGGGTGTTCTTCTCCGGTGCCCGGGGAGATAGACCAAACCTGGCCAGGTTCCAGCGGGTCGTCACCAATGCTGTTTTCACTGTGCAACTCCGGAGTGGAAACGAACTTTTCCACACCGTCTTCACCCATCACATAGCTGAAATGGGTATTCCGGAACTCTGCCGCGCCGATACGTTTCTGCTGCTCTTTCACCCGACGGCGGGCTTCCATAGCGATGCGTACCGCCCATTCAATGTCTTCGTCCGGAATCTGGGCCTCTCCCGGGTACAGCAGCTTCAGCAAGCCACTGATAGTCTTGTTCACCGCATTGGTGTCCCGTCCGGACAAAGCACCACCGAAGAACACACGGTTTTGAATCACACTCAGCCGGCTCTGGTTACGAAGCTGGCTCCAGCACTCGGAAAGGAAGTCACTCACCAGACCAAAATGATTGGTCAGCAGCTCCTTGCTGACTTTGGGCACATCCCAACCTGGCAAGAAAGCATGAATACGATCCATGAAGGCGGTATCGTCCTTCATCTCCGGCGGCATAGGGCCAAACAAGTGCCCTATACGCTGCTGGTGCTCCACATCCACATCGAAGTTGCCCACCAGCACAATACTGCCGTCCGCACGGATGTTCTCCTTGCCACGACTGAACTCCCCGGACTCCATATAGCCCTTCATGATGTTCACGCCGTCTTTCTGGTCGAAAGAGATACCGGAGACTTCATCGAAGCAGACAACATCGTACTGACAGACCAAACCACGCTGACCGTTCGAGTTATTCACAAACATCTTGGCGACGGTCGCTTTGCCACCTGAAATCAGATGGGCGTAGGGAGACACCTGCTGGAACAGGTGACTCTTGCCGGTTCCTCGGGGACCAAGCTCCACCAGGTTATAGTTGCGCTCAACAAACGGCACCATGCGCAACAACATGGCATCGACCTGCCGCTCAGACAGGCCTTCAATCTCGATACCGGTAGAACGCAGCAGGAAGGCTTTCCATTCATCCGTGGTAAAGGCTTTCCGAGCCTCGGCCAGGCTATCCAGCACATCCCGCTTGGAGAGCTGAATCTCCCGCAAAGACTCCACGCCAAATGGCCGGCCTTTGTTTTCCTGGGCAATGGCGGCATCGTAGTTCAGGGTGATCTCGGCGTAGAAGCCACCGGTAAGCATTCGCTCATGCTCATTCACCAACTCTGATGAGATACGAACATCCGTCAGTCGAAGGCTGGGCAGTGTTGCGATGTAACTATCGGTCTTTGCATCCAGGCGAGCGGTAATCAGATCAATGATTTTGACCTCACCGTTCTCCCTGGCCCGGGCCTTGAACAACTCCTCTTCACCCGCCTTTACCGTGCGGGATTTGAGCTGCCGCTGAACAATCTCCAGCCCTTCATCAATTTCTTCCTGGTCGGTGCTTGCGCAGTAGCGCCCCAGCAGAAACTCCACCACGTAGGTAGGCACCGGAAACTGGCGGCTGAAGGTTCGCACCAGGTCTTTACGCACCAGGTAGCCATCCAGTGCGGCTACCGCTTTGTTATCAATCTCATCCAATACCATCACACATCTCCCCCACCAATCCTTGTGTCGGTCTGGGCTACCAGAGCCCCGTTATCGTCCAGCAACACCACCACGGCGTTCTGGCCTTCCATGTCTTCGTCTTCCACCACGACCGATGCTCTGCCGTCTTCCTTCAAGGGCTTGGCACTGAGCACGACACTGCTGGATGCTTCCCCGGCACGGGTACGAATATCCAGAGTCAGGCCTTTGTACTGACCTTCCACAGCTACCGTGCAGCGAAGCCCCTTCCAGACCAGATCGGTGAACTCAATCGCAGCCTGAGCGCCTGCGCCCCCTGTTACAACCAACTGCAAGGTCAGGCACTCCTGCAGGCTCAAGCCGCCGTGAACGTACTCCTCACCATTCTTGTAACAGCTGACACCATCGGCCAATGCGAAATAGTGGCTCGGGTTCCAATACCAGGGAAACACCCGCTCCTGGGTGTCTGCACCGGGCTTGAGCGCAGCGCAGCGGCCCCATTTGCTGTCGGCGAGTACGCTTGGCAACTGGGTTTTGGGCAAGCCTCCGGGCAACAACAGCCAACCATGGTCAGTCACCACCCGAACCCGCTTCCAGCCGGCAGCCAGTAATTCGGTAATCCGGGTTTGAACCTCCTTCAGCAGGTTGTCCAGGTGTTTAGCCAGCTTCCAGCCCCGGTCGTGGCCTTCATGATCGATATCGCCGAACTCGCACCAGGCAAAGCCCTGGCCATCACCGTTGTCCGTGCGGCCCAGCACACGCCAACCGGCCTCTTTCAAGAGCTTCTTGTGGTGGTAGCCACCCTTCAAAGATTGGCCAGTCTCGGCCACAGCGGGTTCGAAATCAGCGCTGGCGTCGTCGCCTTTGACCTTGTCCCGAACCGGAGACACAGCCACCTTGCCCGTTGCCGTAACACTAGGCAGCGCCGTCCACACCGGAGTTTCGGAAATCTCCAGGCCTGCCGTTTCCAGGCACTCAACCAGACGTTTACCGGTATCAAAACGCAAACCATCCACAAACAGAACACAATCGCCCTGCTCAGCCGGGAATGGCGGTGCATTCTCATAAGAACCGCCGGGATAGCTGGCACCGTCCACATGCCTTTGCAGATAGCGGGCCGAATCTTCCATCCAGGGCAGATAAACAGACCGGATGGCTGTGGTAACTGCGTTCAGGTCATCGTTGCTGGTTACTTCAGCCAACGCGCGCATCACGCTGTCATCCACCTTCCAGCCAGTACTGGCATAGCCATTGGCAAGATCGGTAACCGTGCCGGCCGCAAGAGCCGTTTTCGCGTGTTCTGCCATGGTCGCCAGGTGCTTCAGTGCCAACGCGAGGGATGCCTCGCCCAACTCAGCCCATACCAGTGAGCGGCGGCCACCGTGGGCTTGCTCCAGGTCTTTAAGCTGCGCTATGGCCTTGTGAGCTGGCATATTGCTCAGCGCTAACAGATCCCGGCGTAAATGTTCTTCCTGGCTCTGGTTCCACTGCGGCCAGCCACCGGCCACGGATTCATCCGCGAACAGATCGAAAGCCGGCGGCTGGCACTTGCGGATCTGGTCCGGAATGTGTGGATAACGATTAGGCGCTTCGCAAAACCGCTCCCACACCGCCTGCCAGGGGCCCTCATGATTGGCCAGTTTGTTACATCCCGCCAGAATACCGTCCTGCTGAGGATTGAACGCCAGCTGGGACTGACACACCGAAACAAAGGCCTGCCATTCGTTCTCGGCCCGGGCAGCCTGAAATGCCTCGCCCTGGTCCAGCCACAACAACAGATCCCGGGTGGGGTCACCACCGGTCAACAGGGTATTGAAGTAGTCTTTATCCAGCCGTTTACCTTTGAGCAGCTCAACTTCTTCATCCAGCAAACGGTACAGCGCCAGCTGCATGGCGTGGCGGCTTTCGCTGTCCTGAGCAACATCCAGGCCCAAACCGCCCTGGTCGGACTTCAGATAGGCCAGAATGGTCCAGTCCTTGGCATTCACCTGAGACCAGATAACGCCCCGGTACTGCAATTCAGCCAAAGGTTTCAGTTCATCCGGGCAGCTCTCCACCGCCCGCAAATCCTGGCGGCTGACACCAGGCAGATACAGAATCGGTGCCTTGCTTTCCGGTAACTCCACATCTTCCGCGAAACCGGCAATGGCGTATCGAAGCCAAATTGCCGGGCCGGTGCGTTTTTCCGGGGCGTAATCACCCAGTACCATCAACTCGGGTAGTTCGGCTTGCAGTACAGGAATTACGGCTTCCCACTGGCGATCACGATCTGGCCAGAGAATGCAGGCAGGGGCGACCTGAATGTCTGGATTGAACGTAGCCGCACCTCGGACTGCACTTATTAGATATGTAGAATATTTCACGTTCAAGTCCTGTGATTGCTTGTTGGAAGATGTTTTCCGACATATCCAATATGGACAAGCTTATGTTCAGTTATAGGGTAAAAATGGATACGTTGATTTGCACCGCGGATTTTGCTGTGTAACGAAAAGAGACGAACTGTGTCGTCTTTGCAAAAGAAGGTTCTACATTCTGAAAACTGGTTAAGTGTCGATTCTGATTCAGTTGACCATTCAATTCCTTGAGGTTCAAACCTACCGCCCTGCCATTCGGCCATCGTCTCATTTAGGACTTCAAAGTGCCTCAAAATATCAGAAAAATATTGCTCACTACCGCTTAATGACTCAATTTGGTTCGCAGCTTTACCAGCAACTACCAAATAGGGAAATATTACAGGCATCTGCTTCATCAACATTCTTCCGCTCTTGACCTTCTCTATATTTCTCTTCGCCAAGTCAGCCTTAACGTCCCCTAGTTGCTCAAGAGAATATATAGAATTAACGGATATAGACTTATTAACTTCATGATCTTCACCGATCTCAAAGAACGAAATGGCAACTTCAGGCTGCGAAAAGCGTGGATCTCCATTTAACGAAACAGCTCCGCAGTCACTCAGATATGCTAACCCAAATCCATAACACTGCTTTCCATCATACTTAAACTCGAAGACTCTATGGTTTGTTTGCTCTTCTTCTAATAGAGCTTCAATGTACGGCGACTTTGTTGTTGAGGTCAGCAACCATCTCTGGAGATCCCGATCTGCTCCAACCTTCCTATCCGTAACCCAATTTTGTATTGTGTATTCATCAGTAAGTAATAATTGTCGAAAATCTTCGACCGTGCACAATTTATTCGAAAACCCTATATTGGACAATGCCCTAGATAGATTGACCAAAGATTCCATTCCAGCGTTAGCGGAATATATATCGTCATAGCAACCATTCGCTGAAAGTTCATTGAAAACCTGATCCATTAATATCACCTACAGCAGCTCAGACAAGCCATTCTCCCATTCATCAAAAAAGCCATCTGGCCACTGATCTAATCGACCGTTTTCATCAAGTCTTGGTGTCACGAGGGACGTCGATTGCGCACCTTCTTTTCTATGAAAAAAATGCAAAGCAATATTATCTGGAGCTATCAATCTTTGCTTTGTTGCGATTCGAATTCCGTTCAGCAAGTGATCACTATGAGTCTCCACAATTACTTGAACGCCATTAGCTGCTACAAGTGCTAAGAATTTCCCCATTGCAGACTGCGCCTTTGGGTGTAGATGCGCCTCAGGATTCTCAATACATAAAATTCCGCCTGGCTTGGAAATTAAAGCGGAAACAAATATTGGCAAGGTATACGTCAACCCAAAACCAACATTCGTTGGACGGTAGTCGCTACTTGGCATTCCATCTCGAATGAACGAGAATTGCATGCTCACACGATCCATTGCAGGATGCTCATCCAGATGGATCCTTGGAGTCTGCCCTATCTCTGACAGCCAAGCCTCAACTTGATTACGAAGTTCATTTATTGATTCGCTTTGATGCATGAGGGCTTCAATTGCTATTGGCTTTCTTTCATTTTGCGCCAATAGCCAAGCACAATACTCTCCAGCGCTACCAATGAGGTTAATACGCCCATCAATCGTTTCATTTGATTTAAATGAAGCACGAGGACCAATTCGCTCCGCCTTCAAATAAAAAAAATCTTTCGTAAAGAGAGAACCGGAATAATATTTGGGACTTTTACTATCATGACACCTGAGAATTTGACCACCCTTTTGATGATCAAACGAAAAAGATTGTCGAACATCTTTCTCACTTAATTCAAGCTCAATGAAATCATGGCTTTTAGAATTTTCATATAAAACATCATCAGAATATCCGAGACTGACAAGGGTCCCATTTAGTCTAATTTCTACCTCGTCATATGACTCAAGGACGGACTGTCTTAATAATAAAATCGACTGCATGAATGAGCTCTTGCCCATCCCATTAATACCCGACAATACAGTCAATGGCTTAACAGGTATAGTTTCATCTTCAAAACATTTGAAGTTCTTTATTCTGATGGCGTCGATCATCCTGCCGTCTCCGATATAATATTAGCGATTTTCGCAAAGCGATATCGAACCTTTCGGACTGATCCAGTTCCTTGTGATACTGATGCTTCAAACTCTTTGTCTGAATTCATCAGTTCCATGAAACTTTCATGGAGTATATTTTTATTTTCTATCAGACCATTTTCTTGCTTATCATCAATACGAGCTAGGTGATAGCTCCATACTTCAAATAATGCTTTATTTATAGGAAACCGATTATCCTGGTTTTTATATCTCTTCCGAAATGCATCTTTTCCGAATATTGCATTCGCCCTTACCATCGACTTTAGAAACATTTTTCCGTAGTGAGATAAGTCTTCATCTGCCATCTTGTTCAGCTTCGCCATGGCTTGATTTAAGAATCCATCAAAATTGTCACTATCGTATTTTTGGGGATCAAAAAGCGCAAAGGACATAAAGCGCAATACGCACTCTCTGTCATCCATTCTCCTGGATGAGACTCCACGATCAGTGGCGTTCAAGAACTCTTCAGAATCTGCGAGACTCTTTAAGAACTTTGTCACTTTACCCTGATTGAGCGCGTGGCGTATTTCTTGCGCGCTTAGAGGTTCTCCACCGGTGTTTATTCGCCGAAATATGTCAAACTTGACATTGTCAGGCGTTCCCGGTTGGATTAGGTATAGAACTATGTCTGTCTCTTCTATTCGCCGCTGGAATCCACGGGGCAACTGACTAAAGCGCTTACCGTCATAATCACTCAGGAACTCCATTCCTGTTAGAGCAAATGATTCCTCTACAACGAATCTCTTTATGGTAGTCAGGCGCTGCAAGCCATCCACTACAAGCCATAAATCGTCATCGCTTGCATCCATATAGAACGCCGGCAATGGAATTTTTATCAGCATAGATTCAATCAAACGACTTTGAGCGACGTCATTCCAAATTCCTCCCAGTCGTTGAAAGCTTGGTGCGAGATCGATTTCGCTTCGTTTGATTCTTTTTATCAAAGCATCCATTTGCGTATTTTTGGTCTCCACTCGAATTTTGCTTGGATCGAATGGAGTCGTAATTCTTATCTCATCATTGCTTGTATCCTCGCCTTCGAGAGGAGCTTCACTCTCATTTACTAACACCCGCGAATCTTCAGTCATTTCGCTCCTCCCGTGCAGACAACTTTTCTGACAGATTTAAATGATGGTCATTGACGCGCTCACCCTTAAACGTGTGGTGCCAGGGCGCCGACTCCACATCTTTACCACGGTCCTTGGTCCATTTGATGTTGGGTTTGTCGCGCAGGATGCCGGCGCCTTTCTTTTTCACATCCGCGACGGTCATGAAGGGGCGGATGTTTAGGCGCACGCCGTCGTTAAGGTCTGGTTCCCAGCCGATCGGCTGTTGTTCGATGGGCTTCCAGCGCACGAAGATGTCATAGGGGGCTTCGCCTTCGAGGATCTGTTCCAGCTTTTTCTTCAGGGCTTCCGCAGCGACGAGGCGTTCTTCGGCACCGTCGATGCTGTTGTTATTGTCCTGCTTCTGGCGGCCTATCCAGTCACCCAGGTATGTGTAGATCAGGGTTTCCAGGTTCTTGCGATCGAGCTTGTGGTAGTTGACCAGAGCCGAGAAGCCGTCGGGCAGGCCGTCCCAAATGTGCCAGATGAAGGGGCGGTTCTGGAAGAGTTTGCAGTGCTGGGTGAAGAACTTGTCCCGCAGCCAGGTTTCCAGGGTTTTACCGGCGTGGCCGGCACTCTTGAGAAGTTCTGCCAGAACATCGGTGGACCAGGCATCGCCATAGGCAGCGGCCAGCAGGTTCAGCAGGCGGTCGGCGGCTGAGGCCTCACCACGCACCGGTGGGATACAGACAATGCCATCTTCATCGGCGAAGGGCAGCAATGCCTCACAGCGCTTAACCCATTCACGCTGCTCATCGGCCAACTCCATCTCGGTATCCAGTTCGGCGGGCCAGCGGTAGCCGAGTAGGCGGGCAACGGCGACTTGCAGGACCGTGTCGTCGGTGCGGAGCGGGCCTTTGGCTGTCCACTTTTGATTTTCATCCCATATGACAGAACCGCATGGGTGGCCATGGAATATCCATTGGACTGGGTCATTAGTGAACGGAGATGGTAGCCCTCTTGGGAAGTTATTTTCCCCAGATTGTTTCCATAAGTCGAGATCAGTCCGGCATCTCACCAAGGAGCCTCTAACCTTCAGGCTGGTGTCAACACTACGCACCAAGCTGTTGTACTCAGGAGAGCTTGTTAAAGCCCAAAGAGCGCGCAAGTTATCATTGCTACATGTGAGTACAACCGTATTCTCATCAAAATATCCACCGAAATATAATGATGACTTTAGATCGCCTGTGGCACTAATGATTACTCCGGGCTTTCCCCAGGCAGACCTGCCTCGTATCCAAGATCCAACGCGCTCCTCACCTAGCTTTAGTGATATATAGTCTATTAAACTTGAGTCATTGCCGCCCAAATTTATGACTGAATGGAGTCCAGAATAAAGGGCACTTTCATCGGTAGTTCCTTGAATAAAACTCCACCTACCTCTGTCGGAAATCTCCCATGAAAACCGATAAAATCTGCCGCCATCACCGGTACAGATCCCCAGGTTATGAGTAGCAATATCTGACAAAATCGAATTTTCACGACTTGGAGCACTGTGCTTTGCGATTATATTTTTTGCTTTTTTGTTAATGAAGCTTTTTTGGTCAAATTTATAGATATTCTCCGTCTTCAAGCCAGAGGATTTTAGCTCTATTTCCTGAAAGTCAGAATACAGTAGGCCAACTGAATGCCTGTTTGGTCTTTTGCGACACACTATAGAGAGACTGGTGACAACTTCTTCGCCACTAACCTCGCTGAATGCAGAGGAACCAAGAAAACCAATGATAGAGACTGCATTTTCTTCTAGAAGCCACTTTCTATATTTCGAGTGATAGTCTTTATACAATAGGCCCTGCGGAGAAACCATGGCGACAACACCGTGCTCGCTCAATAAGGACATCATTCTTTCGACGAACACTGAAGCAAGCTCTTTATTGGTCTTTGGATAATGCTCGTTTACATATTCTTTCCATGTATCAGACATCGCACCAGAGTTTTTGAATGGTACGTTCGTGACGATGCAGTGATAGTTTTCAATTAGAATCTGGGTCGCTTTGAATAAACCTAAGGCTACTACTCCCATTTCTGAGGACTGAATATCCTCTTTGTGAGAAAGCATCTCAGATAGGAGTGGGCTAATTTTTTCCCATTGCAATTCGAAAAGAGAGTCTTTACGCAAGCTTGAAGCAGGGTCAATCAGACTACCCAAAAGCGGTGCATCTATGAATTGTTTGTAAAGCTCTTCCAGCGCAATCTGAAGTTCAGAATTGCCTCCTGATAGCGCCAACCAGTCATTTTTTTTCACGCTAATTGATAAGCCGGTACACGCCAAGTTCAGCTCCGGCAACGGTCGGTAGCCCTCTGCGCCGGGGTATTTCCAGGCGGCCAGAGCCAACGCAAAGGCGGCCAGCTCCACACAACGCTGATCCAGCTCCAAGCCATGAATGTTCTCTCGCAACACCGCATCCACGGCGTCCCGAGCGGACAAATCGTCGCGCTCCATGCGCATGGGCACGAGCATCAGGAAGGCGGCAACCAGGAAGTGGCCGGAGCCGCAGCAGGGGTCCAGGGTTTTCAGGTCGGCCAGTTGTTCCGGCCAGGCATCGAAGGTGCCGGCGGCCGGTGTCCAAATTTCTTCCCCCTCTCCCTGGCCCTCTCCCGCGAGGGGAGAGGGGATTTTGACAAAGCGTAGGTATTCCAACGGCACGCCGGGGATAGAAGCCTTCTCCCGTAGTTCTTCTTCGCTTTCGGCGTTTTTCAGGTCTTCCTCACTCAACTGCCGGGCCGCCCACCAGGCGCCGAGGGAGTTGTCGAGCAGGAAGCTGACCATGTAGGGCTCGGTGAAAAGCTGGGTGACTGCGGGGAGCTCCCGGGCGCCGATCTTGACTTCGGACTGGTTGACCTGTTCCTTCTTTTTGGCCTGCCAGAACTGGTAAACCCAGCCCAGGCTGTCGGAGGCGGTGAACACCTCCAGCGGCAGGCCTGCGACCTGGCGTTCCAGGGCCTGTTGGTGCTCTGGTGGCAGGGTCAGCTGGAAAACCGGGGAGTCCAGCCGGAAAATCTGCGGCAGCATACGGGCCGCATAGCGGGCGGCCAGTTCCCAGCCGTTGGCGGCGCCTTCGTCGGCGGCCAGGTCTTCGCACTCTTCCAGGGTGATGGCCACCGGTTCGTCCGGGTCCGGGTACATCAGCAGGTCGTTTTCGGCCAGGAAGCGGGCAAAGAGCATGCGGTGCCAGTGTTCGTAGGCGACTTCCTCCACCAGGCGATCCATGCTTTGGACCTTACCGCCGTTCAGGGAGTCACCCAACTGTCGACCATGGGCACGCAATCGACGGCGCAGCTCCCGCTCGGTCTCGCTCAGATGCGCGGCCGGTGTGGGGTCTGCCACACCCAGCTGGTCCAACGCGGCGCGGGCACCCGTTTCGGCGGTGTCGCGGGCGTTTTTTACGGCGCGTTCCAGTTGGTTTCTGAGTGTCTTGTCGAGTGGCTGCATGTTCTCTTACTTCCCCAATCCTTAAAGTGATGCCACGGCTCCGGCTTTGGTGCCGTTAAAGCGCTTTTCCTGACACGTCGGTACGCACCGATATGCGCACTTTATTCATTAAACGCATAGTATGCGCATAGAAGTTTATCTATGCGAATTTCAATGCTCACGCGCATTGCTGTATTCATAGCGCGCCCAGCGCCGCTCCCCCACCTTCTGGAGGCCGGCGTTCTCCTGCATCAGCTCCTGCATCAGGCGGCGGGCCTGGTTGCGGTCAAAGCGGGTAATTTGCCGGATGTCTTTGTTACTCAGGCCCGGCTCGTTACGACGGGCACGCTCCATCAAAATGCTGAGTACGCGGGTTTTGGCGGCTTCCCAGTCAATGCGGCGGCGGGCTTCGCCCTGGCCATCCTCGGCCAACCGATTGTAGAGCTCGGGCTGGATGCACCAATAAGCGCCCCGCCCGGTACCCCCGTGTTCAATGTAACCAGCCGATTCCATTGTGGATAACTTTTCCCGCATCTCCGCTTCGCCACGCTGGCACAAATTGGCTGCGGTGTTGGTGTCTATTTCCGGATGCTGGAGCAGGTATTGCAGTAGCATCAGTTCATCCACGCCCAGGTTACGCCCGTGTTCGCTTTCCTCCGCCACAAACAAACGGAAGGTGGCGTTCAGCTCCCGCTTGGGAAAGCTAACTTGCACCGAGTCACCAATCTCCCGAATCTGGGGCGGTTCTTTGCCTTCCATCAGCAGGGCGGAGAACATGCGGTTAATGCCCAGATTGCTGCGGTTTACCAGGCGCAGCCGGGTAAGGGCTTCCACCAGTAAGGGGTTTCGGGCAGCAGGCTGGTGATGAAGGATGTTGTTGGGGGTAATGCCGGCAATAAAGCCCCCGTTATTGCTGATTTCCAGCCTGTCGGCAAACAGCTTAACCATCACCGGCCCCGCTATGCGCAAGTCCGCATGGCAGAAGGCGTTCATCAGGGCTTCGCGCACTGCTATTTCCGGCCAGGTGCGGTACTCGTAATGGAACATGCCCTGTTTGTAGGTGGTGATGGGGTTAAAAGGCACCAGCAGTTCTTCTATGCGCTGAACGGACAAAGGCAAAGCGCTGACCCGATCCTCCCGGATGCCGTAGTCGGTATCCGAGGTCATTTGCAGGAAAGTCCAGTTGTGGCCGGGCAAGTGTTCCCGGATGGCCGCCTCGGTGCCGGCCAGCAGAATAGCGGCCCTGGTGAGTTTGCCCTGTTTGATCAACCCAAGAGTGGACAGAAGCTCAGTGTCCGATAGCCTCAGCAAGTCTTCCGGCGCACGCTCCTTGCTGGCCTGGTTGCGCAGTGCTTCCAACGCTGTGGCGGACAGCAGTGAGTTATCCACAGGAGCGACGGCTTCTGCGGTGTAATCGGTTTCGCCGGTTTCGACACTGATCTTCCGGCGCAGTGTGCCGGTCAGCGGAACGCAGTCCTTGCTGACGCGGATAGTCCCTCGCCCTGCGGTGTCGGTGTATGGCGGCATACCGGGGTGAATCTGCATCAACAGTAACCGGCCGGTGCCTTCCGGTACGGCCAGCTCTTCGAATACCGGCATGATTTTCGGATCGGTCTGGTCGTAGACGGCCTTTTTCAGCAGGTTTGCGTCGATTTCCGGTGGCACTCCCAGAATGGCGTTACTCCGGCCCTGTATGCGGTCGGCCACGCCAAATACCACGGTACCGCCACCACCATTGGCCATGCACACGGCCATCTGGACCACGGTTTTTACCGCGTTGTCCCGGCTTTTCAGGTCCCACTGTTTGAAGTCGAGGTCCTGGTCTTCCAGTTCGTCGGCTATGCAGTGGTCCAGCTCTGGCAGCAGGGCCTCGATGTTGGCGGCGGTTCGCATGATGTCTGTCGCACTCTTTATTTGACGGAAATCGGGCCTTTTTCCAGGGCCGTTTTAAGCTGATCTTTCACTTCTTCCGCCCAGGCATCAACGTCTGCCTCGGTTTTCAGCGTGCGGCGTGGTACCGATACAAACTGGATTTCCGGCTCGCACAACTCCGCTGCCGCGACTGCTACGTTGTCAAAACGGCTGGGTAGCGCGGCTACCCGGTCTGCGAACATGGCCAGTGAGCATTGGTCCAGGGTGTTCAGTACTTCATCGGTAGACTGAACGGCCACTTTCGGCTGATCAGCCAGGGTCAGCTTCTGTTCGGACAGTAACTGGTTACGCTGCTCCGGCTCCAGCTGCTTCCAGTTTCCGTCTGCCTCCAGGCGTTTCATGCCCTGTTCGTGCCGGGCCTGGTAGTCCTGATTCAGGGTGTTCAAGGCTTCGCGCAGGCTTTGGGTCAGGCTGGTGATCAACGGGTTAATCGGGTCCGGCTCTTCCAGCAGTTGGCGCTGTTGTTCGATGGTGTCTACCTGGGCGCGATACACCTCGGCATCGGCCAGAGCGGATGCGTGGTTTACCAGGCGTTTGAGAACCATCCAGCTAGGCCAGCGCTGCTGGATTTGTTCTGCCAGCTTCTCCCAATGCTCAATGCTTTGAACGAGTTGTTCCCGGCAGTTATAAAGGGCCAGCAGTTGCTCGTTACCCGTAGTCAGGCGGATATCGTCCAGGAAGCGGGTATCCGGGCGTTCGGGTTTGGGTGCTTCGCCACCGGCTTTATCGGCCAGGTCATTGACTTTCTGCAGGAACGATGGCACGTGCGCCAGTTCTTCGCCCTGCTTGGCGGATACACCCACTTTCTGAAGCACTTTGCGGATCTGGATACGCTGCGGTGTGGTGACATTGGCGGACTCCACTTTGAATAGGGTTTTACCAATGCTCTTGCGCTCCAGTGCGGAAGGCTCGATGGGTTGCCCACGGTCGTCCTGAGCCCGGATGATTCCGGCCACCAGCAGTACCTGAAGGCCGCCATCCACCGCATCCCGGGACCAGCCGAAATCTTTCCCTTCAAAGTGAGCGCGTATGTCTCCACCTTTTTTGCCACCGGCAATGAAGCCCAGAATGGCTTTACAGACCGGATTCTTGCCAGGCTCACCATCGTCACCAACGGCTTTGAGAGCATCCGGTGCGCCTTTCTGGGCCTTTTCGTAGGCTTTTTGCCAGCCGCTGTGGTCAGCAATATGGAAGTTGGGGTACAGGCGTTGCAGCGAGTTGTTTGCCGCTTCCAGCACCATTTCCTGCAAATTGTTACCGAGGATTTCATTGCCACCACCCTGGAAGACCCGGGCGCCGGAGAAGGCTTCGCTGAGCAATTCCCGGATTTTGCCTTCGGCGGTCTGTTTGGTGGTTTCCATGGCCGCTTTAGCTTCGGTGCCTTCCGGCGTATTGGGGGAGCCACGTTTGTCCAGGGTAGCGCTCGCCGCTTTGTAATCGATCAGGTGATGGCGCAGGTCATCCGCTGAACGCTTGGGGATAAATACAAAAACGGTAGGCGACTGGTTCCCGGCTTGCCGTGCATCGGCCCGAACGGAGTTTTCATCACTGCTCCAGCCATCACGTACCCACACACAGATACGCTCGTTGGCATCCGCCGGTAGCTGGGCATCAAAAACCGGGTAGATATCCCGGGTAACCTTCGCGTCGCCCTGCATCAGCGACAGTTTGCGCGCGACCTCACCGAACATGCGGCGTATGCGGTCGTCCCGTTCTGCGTGAATGCGATGGGCTTCATTGGAGAGCGCGGAACGCTGGCTGAGGAATTCGTCGGTCCAGGCGGAGCTTTCTTCAGTCTGGATGCGGTATTCCTCGCCCACTTTCATCAGCAATTCGCAATGATCCAGCAGGTCAGGCAGCTTGCTGCGCAGGCTGCTGCTACCACTGGACAGATCTTCTACCAGCAGATCTGCCAGTGAATCGACGTTCGCGCGAATGCCGATCTCATTGTTCTGGCCGCCCAGCTTGTTGATCAGAAACACCAGGCCGCAGGCGCGGGCCATCAGGCGCTGGTCTTCCGTGCCTTTTATCCAGCTCATGGTTTTTTCATGCACTTTGCGAGGCAGGATCCGGGAAGACAGCAGCTTCTCTGCGGAATCGAAGTAGAGGTAATCCGCCGGTACCACATGGCCGAGTGGATCATCCAGGTTGGTCTGGATGACTTTGTGAATCATACTGAGCTGGTTACGCAGCTGACTGTCTGTTCCAGTCTGGTCCAGTATTCTCAGGGCGTTTTCCCAGAAGCGACGACGCACCGGCAAGATGGGGTAGTCCTGGGGGAAGTAAGGCAGGTCATCCTGCCGGTGGCCAATGGTTGTGCCTGCCAGGTGCCGGGAAATTTCGCCCAGGTTGGTTTGCAGAACCTGATTAATCGGCCCTTTGGCTTCGGGCTTTTTGGCGAGAATGACTTGCCGGATAACAGCATCGACATCGGCATCAGACAGCTCAACACGGATAGTGAAGCGCCCTTCGAGTTTCTTCAAATTGCTGGTGCCGGTTACCGCTGTCTGGCCGGTGCCAATGAAGAGCAGCTTGCCACCGAAGTTTTTACAGCAGGCCTCGACTGCTTCCTGTACCGCAATGGAGCGTTGGCTGTCTTCACCAATGAATTGCTGAACTTCGTCCAGTACGATCAGGGTAAGCGGGAATTTGCCGTCTGTGGTCAATGCCTGGCGAATGGCCTTGAGCATATCGTCGCTGGAAATGTCCTGAACGAACGGATACAGGTTGTTCAGGGTTTCCACGCAGGATGCCGGTGATGAGAACAGTGCCGGCTTTGCCTGTACCAGGGCTTCGTGCAGGCCTTCGGCCACGTAGAAGTTATCCAGCTCTTCCGGCCAGTCGTAGCCGTTGGATTCGACACTTTGGCGTACTTGGTCGTAAATGCCTTCGTGCTTCAACCACATCACAAAGCGGGCCACCGGGTATTGCTCCGGCAGCCCTGCCGATTTGAACAGAATACGCAATAGCGCAAGCCGTACACTACCGCTTGCGCCGGAACCCAGGGTTCCGGATGCCGCATGCAAGCCACCGTGACGCTTCGCCTGAACGCTCAGCTCTTTGAGGTGTTCACTCACGCCTTGCGGCAGTTTGGCGATGCCCCGGGCAGTAGCGCCGTCTTCAAACTCTGCATCTACCCACAGCGCCCTCAGCATCTTCACCAGGTGCGATTTACCAGAACCGTAGAACCCGCTGACCCACACCGCCGGCTGTTGAGCCTGGTCGATGTTCTTCAGGTAGGTTTCCAGAATGTGGGACATGCCCTTCTCGTACTGGCCGTCACACACGAAGGTTTCCAGTTCGTATCGAAGTACCGCCAGGGCATGGCTTGTGGTTTCGTCGTTAACACTGGCCACACCTTCGTTGACCAGTTTGCGGGTGGTCGGATCTTTCTGATAAATCTCACGATTCTTCATGAACAACCTCTTCCTTAATCCTTGTCTGCGGTTATTGGTACTGCGAGATAGTTCCACCCGTCGTAACCGTCCAATAACCGGTAATTGTTGTTTTCATAGCTGCCGGGAAACAGAACCAGCAGCCGCCCCTCAACCAGGGGAGCCAACTTATCCACAACGTCTTTGACCTTGAGAAAACCGAAAAGCGAGCCAACACCCTGGACAGCCACTACGGTGTTGTCGTTTGCATTTGTTTCTTTCAGAACCCGCTCGAACTCGCTCACGATATAGTCCAGATACTTGGGCAACACCGTGGCCAACAGGTGCGGCTTCTGGAAATAGCTCTTTGCGTACCGTTGGGTAGCCAGCCAGCCTGCAAAGGTGTCGGTCAGATCAAAAAGGACCCATTCGTGACCCGCCTGCCGGGTAACAATTTCGAATTCGTCTACCCGGGCTCTGAGCCAGCGCTCTTCGTTTTCGTTGTAAATGCAGAAAACCACCCGCTGGGCTGCGGCGGCATCATCCCTCCAGGGGATAGCAATGTGCCGTCCGTACGATTGAATCAGGCGCTTAACCCTGCTCACGCAACCACTCCTGTTCCTGCTGATTGATCAGGCTGGGGAAAAGCACTTCGATCACATCCCCCACCCGCTTGTAGGTTATCCAGCCCCTACGTGAGGCTTGCTCGGCCAGTTCAATGGTTTGTTCCCGGGAGCAGTCCAGCAGCTTGGCGTATTCCGTAGTGAACAGGCCTTGCCCACGCGCACCGGCCAGATAGCCCAGCAACAGAGCGTAGGCCGCACTGCCTGCTGTAGGGGCAGCTCGGTTACGGATTTTCTTGTTTCGCCCTGTAAGGTGGCCGGATTTGGTCCAGCTGGAGTTAATGTTCTGCGCTGTGGATTTCAGGGTCGCCTTGCTGAACCGGCCTGGCTCCAGGCTATCGAGCAGTTCCTCTACCGACTCACGGGTAATGACCGAGTCTTCAGGAGTTTTGAGAATCATTGGTGCGCTGGCACGGAAGATAGAGTCTCTGGCGTAGGTAGCCAGCAGCGCCAGCATTGGCCGACCTGCTTCATCTCGCTGCCAGAAGTACAGCAAGGCACGAAAAAGCACATGGGCTGTGTCCAGAGAATAAAGCTCAGCCAGGTGCTTGTAGGTCAGAAGTCGGGTTCTACCAGAGCGTTTGCCCAGACAGTTGTCTTCCTCAATCGCACGTAGGTAATCGGCCTTTGTAGCGTCCGCACGGTTTACGTAATCGAGCAGAGCCGTGAGCTCGTCCAGCATCATTGTGCGGGAGCTGTGAGTGCCGCCACGCTCAAACCGGAACCCGAAACGGGCAAGTTGTTTCTCCTCAGGCATTGGCGTTATTCCCGTCGCTGGCACCGCCGCTGCGTACCCAGGCATCTACTTCGTCCTTTTTGACTTCTGAGCTCAGCCCAACGACCATGCCTTTAGGAATCCACCCGAAGAATGCCTTACAGGTACGACAAAGAGTGTCGCGCACTATGTAGCTAGGATCCATTTTAATCCTCAACAAAATAATCGCTATCAACCTGCTTAACCTCATAAATCTCTTTCGTATTTACTCCCAGGCTATTCTCAATCATTAGCTGGGCAAGTTCACGGCCATCTATCAGTACCACTTTCATATCGAGTCCTGCTGCGGCTTCACGGGCACCAACAGAAAAGTCAGACGTGGTCAGGAACACACCTTTTCGAGCCCTCTGGCGGGTCAATGCGCCAATGAACTTATCAATCTCGGGGCGGTGAACCGTGTTGGCCCAACGCTTCGCCTGCAGGTAAATGGTATCCAGTCCAAGCTTGTCTTCCTTGATGATTCCATCGATACCATCATCATTTGTGGCTTGGGTGGCCTGGCCAGCTTCTCTTCTTGAGCCCCCGTATCCCATAGAGATCATCAAATCGACCACCAACTTCTCGAAAAACGTTGGTGATGCCTGTCGAATACTCTCCAGCACCTCGTCAGCAAGACTTGCCATCAAGGATTGGTGTGCAGAAGCAAGCTGTTCATCCGGCGTTGCCTCTTCCAGGCTTTCCTCTTCGTCTTCAGACCTGTTCGGGGCGGGTTTCGACTTATGGGAGTGAAAATCATGGAACTCCGGAAACTGCTTAAGCCAAGCGACACTTATGCGGTCTGGCCCCTGTTGTAGCGCGTTTTGACCACGCTCGGTGATCTGCACCATTCCCCTTTCAGGAATGGTCAAAAGCCCAGCTTTGTTAAGGTAAGTCCTGGCCCACCCAACCCGGTTATTGATCACCGTTTGGTTGCCTGACGGCAAGAGCTTCTTACGCTCTTGCTCCGATAACCCAAAATGGTCTTTGACTGCTTCTCGCACATCCCCCAAAGATTTTGCTGCACCGTCGCTGACGGCCAAAAGGACAGGTCGCATGACCGATTGGAAATCTGGAATTGCCATTTTCTGGACTGCTCCTCACCAGAACTTGCTTACTGATCTGCTTTAAACTCGAACAGATCGCCTACATCGCAACCCAGATAGCGACAAAGAGCATCAATTGTTTCCAGCTCTACCCGGCTCGCAGTCTCGTGATAAAGCCGGGTAATTGTCCCCCGGTTCACCCCCGTATCCCTCGCCACATCAACAATCTTGAGCTTCTTCTCACCCATCAGTTTGGACAGATGGCACTTAATCATTTGGCCCACCAAAGAACAAATTAACCCGCAGGAGATCAAAAAGACTTGCAAAAGGTCTTTATGAGTGCATAATGATCTTCAGGAGGACATTTTGAGGCGCTAGCAGCGCACCATGTTCTCCAGCACCAAACCATAGCAGAGGTGAATTGTTATGTCACAAGAGTATCTGACCACCGAAGAGCTCGCTCAACGCATCAAATACGATGTTCGAACCATCCGAGAACGGCTGAAGGATTCCGTGCTGCTTGAGGGCGTTCATTATTTCCGCCCTTTTGGCGGCCGGAAAATCCTCTACATCTGGGAGAAGGTCGAGCAGGACATGTTTGACCAGGCCAGCCGCACCGTCTTTGCCGTGCCAATGGCGCGAGGAGGCGTGTGTCGTGGGTAAGATTGTAGAACGGCCAGAGACTGGCAAATTGTTCTTTGACTTCCGCTACCGGGACAAACGCTGCCGAGAGCAAACGGCTCTGGACAACACGCCCGCAAATCGGAAAAAACTCGAGGCGATTCTCAAACGAATCGAAGCGGAAATCACACTGGGTACGTTCGAGTACCACAAATATTTCCCAAACAGCCCCAAAGCCCAGGAGTCCACCCGCCAAGCAGAGCTCCAGCGGTCTCGCGAAGCACACGACACGCCGTTGTTCAGTGAGTTTTGTGAAACCTGGATGGATGAGATGCGGGTGCAGTGGCGAAAGTCACACATCACCACCATCGAAGGCACTCTGAAGAACTACCTGGTCCCCGAGTTTGGGGAGAAGGAGGTTGGCCACATCACCAGGCAGGAAATTCTTTCGTTCCGGGCGTCCCTCGCCAAAGTTCAGACCCGGAGCAAAAAGCCGCTTTCCGCCAGCCGTATCAACCGCATCATGACGCCTTTGCGCATGATTCTGGGAGAGGCAGCCAACCGGTTTGAGTTTACCTCACCCTTTCAGGGGGTCAAATCACTGAAGGTGCCCCGGTCCGATGTGGAGCCGTTTTCACTGGAGGAGGTTCGGCTGATTCTCGCCACGGTTCGGGCAGATTTCAGGAACTACTACACCGTTCGCTTCTTTACCGGTCTTCGGACCGGCGAGATCGACGGGCTGCAGTGGGATTGCGTCGACTTTCAACGCCGGCAGATTCTGGTTCGCCAGGCACTGGTGAATGGCGAGATCGAGCAGACCAAAACCGACGGCAGCTACCGGCACATTGAAATGCCTCAACTGGTCTACGACGCCCTGAAGGACCAGCGCAAGGCCACCGGCAACAACACCTTTGTGTTCTGTAATGGGGCAGGCAATCCTCTTGAACACAACAACGTCACCAAGCGGGTGTGGTATCCCCTGCTCAGCCATTTGGGGCTGCGAAAGCGCCGGCCGTACCAGACTCGCCATACCGCCGCCACGTTGTGGCTTGCCGCTGGCGAGAACCCGGAGTGGATTGCCCGGCAGATGGGGCACACCACGACCGAAATGTTGTTCCGGGTGTATAGCCGGTATGTGCCGAACCTGACCCGTCGGGATGGGTCTGCGTTTGAGCGGCTGTTGATCAATGAGTTCGAGGCCAAGGTAACACCGGAAGAGGAGGCAGCAAGCGATGAGGTCTGAGCTGATGTTATTGGCAGCCATGCCGTTGAACCGTCTGATACCTGCCGAACGGCGCACCGTTCGTAATCTGGCTAGCAGCCTGTGTGTGGCCATGGGCATCCTGCAAGAGGGCTGTCATCTGGTGGCCATCCTTGGCCTGGGAGGAGAGCGCACCAACCAGGAGGCGATGGAAACCTGGGTGTACTGCGAACTCGTTAAGCAGAATCTGGAAGCGGGCCGTGACTCTCTTCCAATGCTGATCAACCGGCTTCAGGAACTGGAGCATGAATGGAGGACATACTAATGGCCAATCCGGCGATTGACACTGCGGGCCTTCATCTAGCCTTTTGGAGGGATCAGTTTACGGTTCTCGGAGTGCATCCGTTCCAGTCAGCTCGCACTCAGAAAACCATTTATCAACTAACCCTGCACTGTCGCGGACGACAGGTGATGGCTTATCTCGCGCAGGCTCAGGCAGTTCAGACTGGCGTACCGGTATTAGGCAACCGAGTGACCGCCAGCCTGAAGCTGCTGAGATTTCCTTCGGGAGGCCGCCTGATCGTGGAGTCGTTAGATCTTTCCTCCAACACTCAATAGCGTGAACATCTTAGCCAGGGACGGCGCCCTTCTCACTTTCATCATCCAGCGTGTCAGCATCAAAGCTCCCGTCTCGGAAACTCTCAGGCACTGCGTCGTACAGCACACACCCGGTGAACACCACAAACCGAATGGTGGGCCAAAGGTATTTGCCAAGCTTGTGCGGGGCTTTCCAATCAAAGCTGACATTGCCATGCTTAGGGATTCTTATGTCCTCGGCCGGCCGGATAATGATGGCATTTTGCGCAACACCCAAGCTCTGTCCCCAGAACTTTAAAGCTGCTTTTCTGTTCTCTTCTTTGACCGTCAGCGTAATAGTAGCCCTTGCTCCGAGGCGAAACTTCTTCATCAGAGCCATAAAGGCAATCTGCCTTGACCTTCCCAGGGGCCGGAGCGGAGCCTTACTCCGCTGCACGCTCTCGGCTGCGGCAATAAGCGCTCGTCGCCCAGACTCCGGGTCTTCGGCCATCCAGTCAGACAGCCATTTGAAGAACTGCATACACTCCTGAAACGCGGATTTCGATTGGGGAGGGCTGATGTAGGTCGGCAATTCCGGTGCCCGAAAAATCAGCGTAAAGGCCTTATACAATTCTGTGTTAGCTAGCTCTGATTTCGGTCTCAACGAAAAACTCAACCGAATGCCAAGCTTTCGAGTCGGTGAGGGTGTTCCGGCCATGCCAGTAGAGCTGTTCATCAGCAACGCCGAGCGCTCATACCACTGCTGCACGATCGGCAAATCCAGATCCAACTGAGCCGCCGTTTTCTCCAATGCCACAGGCAGGGGCTCATGGATCTGCGCCTGCGTCCGAATGAAAACCTGGCACGAAACCCGATACGGCAGCAGCGGGTTGACGTCTTCAGACACCCGGTTTACAACGGGTGGCAGTTCCTTCTTTTTATCGCTGATTTTCGGAAGCGCCATCAGGCCTTTCGCAGGTATTCGAGCCACAGCTGCCAATGTTATTCCGGGTGTCGCCCGGTCCTTTAGGTGTGCACGGTGCCGGAATCGTTCAAGTGCGCCTGATGTTTTGTCTAGAAGCGTTTGCTGCTGTGCAATCGTGTAAGACCGATCATCGCTAAGCAAGTACTGGCGAAGTGCGAGATCCAACAGGTGGGTGTAGCTTTTTAGGGTCACCCTTTCACTCGAATGGCCCATCCACTGAGCCAGCTGAGAAAGCGGCCGCCAGGCGTTAGCGACTCCAGCATTCACCGTGTTGCCTGAGCCGTGCAAGGCTGGCATGAGTTCTACGTCATTCGACCGAACCCAAGTTTCCTGCAAGAGGTCAAAAGGTTTGCGCTCCAGCAATCGCAGCAAGGTCAGCGATGCAAAACTGTGTCTCAGATGGTGAAAACGTATATTTTCATCACCCGACACGGACCTGAGCAGGGCCGTCAGCCCATCAAACGCCCATTTTTCCTGGATTCGAAAGGTTCCGCTGACTGGATCTTCGAACAAGGCGTCACGCGCCTCATCGTTGGCGCGCCGCAACTTGCGCTCATTCACAAATCCGGTCAACCACTCCAGTTCATCCCCGGTTAAAAGCAAGCGCAACGGGAGTCGGCGGATTGCCGCATCCGACTTTACGCCGGCAATTTTGGTGGGACGGACCAGCAGCTCGGGATTGTTAACGGTAGGATCCCCGAGGCCATGGAAGTCACCGTATTGCCGGGCCCAACACTCAGTTCGCCGGAGCCCACAACGGAACCCCATAATCAGAAGCGCCAGTTGTATCCCCGCCAGCTCATCGTCGGCACTAGCCATCAAAAAGCTCTTTGCCCGGTGATACTCCAGGGGCGTCAGTATTGCCGCGTCGACGCCATAGCTTGAGCCCTCCTCCATTGGGATACGAGGCATTCCGTAATATCGGTGAAGGAACTCATGCCACTCGGACAATGTCTGCCTGAGAACTCCGCCGTTACCGGGAAAGCCGCTCACCACCGTCTCATAGATCGATTGCCACTCATCCGAGTCCAGGCTTTCAGGGTTCGGAATGTCAGTTGCATAGGGCAACAACAGTTCCAGGTGTTGAAGATTGCGAATCTTTTGCTGCAAGGCCGGTGACACACTCTCGTCGGTTCTCAGAAGTGCTCGAACGTAGTGACACATCAACTGCACCAGAATGGAGCAGCCCTTCTCTTCTGCAATCTTGTCGAGCGTTTTAAACACCTCCGCCTTGGTTGCCAATACATCCCTCCGTTGCCTGCCCGTCCCTATAGGGTCTCTGCCCCCCTGGGCGGTCAACGCTTCAGATGCCAGGAACCGCACCCGCTTCATCAGACGTTTGAAAAATGGTTTTTGGTCGATCAACGGGAATTCAGGAACGATGAGAGCCGGAGAGCCGACCATCTCGTTCTCACGCTCATCCTGAGATGCTTGCGGTGCAGGTTGGACCACCGTCCCACCGGTCAACAATCGCATCCAGTTAGACAATGGCAAAGAAGCGCCCAGGTCAGGTGTTCGGGCGTAGTGAACCAGGAAACCTGGCGCGACCATGACCAGGTTTGCCTCGGCAACCGCAAATACATGCAACGGCCGGTTCAAATTAATCCGGTTTGTCTCAATAAGCCCACCGACAAAACGTTTCAGCAGCTCCTCATCCGGAGACGCCCTACCTTTTACCTCATTTACCTCTGGCCAATTGCTGCCCCAGCGCAGGTACCAGCGTCGAAGCAGCAGCTCGGTGATAGGCGCCAGAATGACCCTACGGCAGGTGTCGGTTGAGGGACGGGTACGCCCGCCAAGGGAGGCCGACTCCAATTCCAGCCATGTGTAATCACCGGCGCTACCGGCACCCTGCCGGATCGCCTCACTCAGCCGGTTGAACCAGCGGCGCGCGGTAACGCCACTATGAAAAACCAGGCTGTACAGTAACTCACCAGCGTCCCTCTCCATGGCCTCTTCGGCTTGCAGCTCAGGAGCGGCATTTTCCAGGCTGGCCAGGAACGCATCATTGATCTGATCGTAGTCGGCCAATCGGGCTCCCATGTCAGGGGTGGTAAACGAGGAAAACATCTGGACGCTCTGCACAGGCATCGGGACAGGGAGCTGCCAACCCCGGGTTTTCACCCCTTCCTCCAACAGTTTCACGAGGTAGTACTGCCGGTCCTTGACCGCCCGACCTTCAACGGTTTGACAGGTATTGTCGATCAGCAGGGCAACCTCTTCGGCTGTCATCGTCAATCCTCGCTGGCCGCTTGCCAGCTCCGGGTGGTGCTCTCGCAGATAATCCCGGACCGCCTCCAGGTGGCCGAGTTTCTCGGCGTTTCGATTATTGGCCCGGTACTCGGAGCCCACTGAGGGTCCTTGGTTTGCCGCTGACAGCCTCTTCTTCAAAGCATCAATCGGTTTATTTAATGGCTCAAACACTGCTTTATCATCACGCATCAAGACCTATCTCCACCCCGAACCCCAACTCATCCAACAACGCCGCTGTTGCCGGCACAATCCGATTCTTCATCTCGAAAAGATCGAGCGATGAGAACTTGGCGAGAGGCTCAGTCCCCACGCCCCAGTGCCCCATGAAGACGTCGACCAGATAACCTGGAACCCCCTGGTCACGCAGGAAGCCTCTCAGGGTGTGCCGGTTGACGTTCAGGGGCCACGGAAACGTCCATTGAATTTCATCCGCCAATCGTTTTGGGGTCGCGAACTCTGACTGGAGTTTCGCATCAAGAAAAACGAAGAAGGTTTCAATGGGAGCTTCGACGCCTACCTCATTCAGGCGCAGCTTCATGTGCTGCCGGTGCGTCTCATAGCGGCGAAGCTGATCGATAACGACCTCCGGCAGGTAAACCAGGCGAGAGTGGCCGAGATTGTCATCCACTTTGTCAGCAATAATTACGAATCCCCGGCGCTCGTTGAACTCGTATGGATGGGCGATCGGATCGCGAACGGCCCGAAAACCGGTCGACCACATAATCTGGAGGATGGCGTACGCTGTAAACAGATTATGAAATCTTCGGATGTTGGCCCTGGAGTAGGCCGTTTTACGGTATTCGGCAATCTGCGCTCGCAGTCGGCTAACCACGTCTCGCATGACCTCCAGACGCACGCAAAATGGAGAACCCACTCTCGGCAAACCGAAATCGAGGTTGGCGGGAGCCATCGACGGCGACGAGAGCCCCAGGTTCACCAGCCAGGTATTCACGACATCGACATAATCCGCCGCCAACGTCTCAACCGCCCGGGTGTGGTAGTAGAGGTTTGCCGATTGCCCGGTGGGTAGCGTGCGCCCGGTCACCAGGCTCGCATCCACCGTATCCGTGGTTTGATGAATCAACCCCTCAAACACGCAGGTCTGAATTCGTTTCAGGGTAATCCTCGAACCAGTGCTCTTATTGAGTTTTTTGATCTCAATCGCAATCTCCTCAGCCACAGACTCAGTTGAAAGATTATTCGCGAAAAGAATCCGGTCCTTCTTTCGAGCCCGCCTTGCAACCGGTTCTACCCGCGGCCTGAGTATTTGCCAAAAAACATCCGGAATCGGACCGATAAACAGCTTATTTGTGACCTCCATATGAGGCGCCCATTTTTTCGCTAATTTTCGACGCTCCGGAGGCTCCGCAACAAAGCCTGCCCAAGCTTGATCGTCTCTGACGAGGTAGATACATCCCGGTTTACTTTTTTCCGGATTATCCGGTACTTGAGAGCGGTTCTGGACGACCACAGTTTCCGATATAGATTCCAGAGAGCGCCCGGTGAGGAGGATCAACAGGACATGTAGGCGCGTATTCTCAGAGCCCATCTTGTTCTCAAACAGGGCTTTCAAAACCAGCCCTCGCTCATAGTCGTTGAGGCTTTCCCAACGACCTGGTAGAAAACTGTTTGCACGCCGGTATGCTGCGCGCTTCGGTTGCTGTTTTCTGAGTCCGATAGAGGGCGTTTCACCGCGCCCTGTTTTGAGAGTAGCTCCGCGCTCTGAAATCAGAACGCTCTCACTCATCAATTCCTCTGGCGCATTGCCGGCGCGCCGGAACTGCGTATGCACACCCTCCGACTTCTTCGGTAGCGTAATGTGGACCGTACGCTCCTGAACACCTTCCACCTCAGAATCAACATCGTTGTCCAAAGGGGTCCATTTACCGGTTTTCTGTATTTCCCGGCGTTGTGACTTTTGTTTGTCGGATTGGTAAGTAACGAATTTCCCTTCACCAAGATAAGATTTGAAAAATCCATGAAGTTCTTTGAGGTAACGTGTGTCCTGCCCTTCAAATTGCCGTTGATCCAGGTGCTCATTGACTCGGGCAAAGTGTCGCTCAAATTTTTCTATATCGTTTAGAGGCTTTGGCACTTTCACCAAAGCTGAGTCCGATAGGAACCTTAACGCTCGCCAAGCATCAGCAAGCCGCCGGTCAAACCCCTCCTTTTCGGAAGGAACTAATTCTTTTCGCCAAACGGCGGCAGTGTTAATGACATACGCTGAAACCTGCAGTCTAATTTCAGAGCACTCCGGTTTCCTCGCGAGTTTGTACAGCCCCGCATGCTGCGGAGATTCACCGACAATTCCCCGGGGTCCCCGGCGGTTGGGGGCAAGTTCCTCATACTTCGTTTCTACTGCACCGCAACCCAACCATTCCAGAAATGCGTCCGCACCGTCGATCGGCTGTAAAATTTCTTCAAATGCCTTCACCAAGCGTGGTAGCAGACTTACGATGCTATCCATCCCGAGCCAGTCTGATCGAGGCTGCACAAGTTCGATCAGGAGAGCCTCGGGGTTATTCGGCTCAAATTTCAATGCCATCACGCGACCTCCGCGTCGTCGAGGGCAAGACGCATCTGAGCCTTCGCCGTTAGATAACCATTGAGATATTTCTCCAGGTTCGTGAGGTGCCGACGCTGGGCCTTACTTTCAGGGTTACCGTCATCGAGCGTTCGAGAAGTGTCCTGAACTTTCTGGAGCAAGCTTTCAGCGTTGGGCGAAAACGGTGCTAACTGCCCAACGGTGTCGGATGACAACTTTGAAACCGCAATCCAGAGGTTCTTTGGGGTTGAAAACTGTTTGAGGAGACTGTCGCTATGGAGATCATTCAGCCACTCGATACAAGAAGCGGTGAGCGTCGCGCAGAGCTGTAGACGTAACCCCGACTCTCTTTCTTCAGCAGCCTGTTGCCACATAACCGTGAAATGAGCTTTGACCGCGTCGAGGATTTTCGATGCTGGGGCATCGTCAGCTACATCATCGGGTTGCACAGTTCCATCGTTATCCTGTCCCAACAGTTCTACCTGGCGTAGGGCATCGCTCAGGTAGTCAGGGACAGCTGGCGACGAGCTCTGGAGGCCTGGCTGTTCAGAGCCGGAGGCTAGTAGGTGTTCAAAAATTGAGCGGGTGCGGGGGTCCAGAAATACAGGCTTGATATCGGCACTTGAGGTTCTAGCCCCCGCCTCAGCAACACCCGCTTCCAAGTCGGGGTGCTCAACCTCACTCAGCGCGTCATGATGGTCAACTTCAGGCTCCTCGCTCTCGTCCGGCCGAAGTAAGTGCCGTGCCAGTCCGGGAACGAGAACCGGTTCCTCATCCTGGATTTTGAGCTTGCGGCTGATGCCGGCGAACTCCTCCAGCCCCACTCGAGTGTTGAGAGAAGGTGAGATCCAACGGCGCTCCTCATCCGAAAGACTGGCCCAGAGTCGAAGGAAAGCATTTTGCGAGCCCAGCCCGAAAAGCAACGCTGCCAGTAACCGCGAAACCTGCTGACTTTCAGCTTCTCGGTGCTTCCACACGAGAACCTGAACCTTGTTATCCGGAGCGAACACTTTCAGGAGTGCAGCTACGTGCGCGTTTCCGACGACACGGTAATCGCCATTCCTGGTCTTGCAAACCGAAACAGGATAGTGACTGGCCACAGCTAGAAGCGCGTCTTCAGTGAGGAGTTCTGGCCTACGTAGTCCAGAGTAGGAGCCGAGGATCACGTCCTCAACCTCGGTATCTAACCGTTCAAGTCTTAGTTGCGCAACGCGTAAAAATTTTAGGGTTCTTTTGGTTCCGGTCACGTTCTGCTCCTAACTGAATTCAATCGACATCAGGGGCGTTCGACCTTTGCCCCTCAAAAATCCTTTTTTAGGAGTATCACTGCCCCAGAAAGTGCGCAAGCACGCAGGCCGTCAAAAAACCGAGCCTTTTCAGCAAGTTAGGTAGGCTTAACGCCTACCATGTAACCATAAATGACCACCGAATCATAAAATATTATATGTAAGTAACTGATTTTTATGATTATGTTTTACCCAAGAAAAAACCGTTTATTTCACCAAGCTGGGAAGGAACTGGAACAGGCATTGGCGTCGTACTGGAAAATGCGTACGAAAAAGCCCGCTTTTAATCTCGACTTTGGAGCAAAACAAAGGCGAAGTGACCGCAAAGGCAGCTCTCCCGTCCAGCAAAATCGAGCAAGAAATCAGAAAAATCATCGTTTGTGAGGAGTCGCCCTCAAGCGCCAACAACTCCGGTAAACTAGATCTACGAATCAAGAAAAGTGAAACTCTAGGTGAGCGGAATATCCGCTTTTAAGATGCCAAGCCGAGTGCCCGGGCGAGAAAAATGCGTGACGACACAATCCTGGTTGTCGACCTTGAGGCGACCTGTTGGGAAGACCAGACGACACCCGCAGGTGATGCTCAGTGTGTCAACAACATGGAGATCATTGAAGTCGGGTGTGCCCTCGCCACTCGGAAAGGAAACCTGGTGGATGCCCGCTCGTTTCTGGTCAGACCAACCCGGAATCCTGTGCTGAGCGACTTCTGCATGGAGCTGACCGGGATCACCCAGTCGATGGTGGATGCCGCGCCCACGCTCCCCGAGGCGATTGAGGCCATGAATGCCTGGCTGGGTGATCTACCGGACGACTTCATCTGGTGCAGCTGGGGCAACTACGACCGCCTGCACCTGGAGGCCCAAAGCCAGCTGGACGGTGCTTGGCCGATCATCCTGGCTCGCCCGCACCTGAATTTGAAACGTATCTGGCGACGCACCACCGGCCAGAAGAAAAAGAACGGACTGGCCAGCGCTTTGGCTTTTCACGATCTTGCCTTTGAGGGCCATCACCATCGTGGTGTGGACGATGCGCGAAATATGGCCCGAGTCCTCCCGTATATGGATTGGTCTTTGGAACCCGAGTTGCTGACGCCACCGGAGGTGCCAGTATGAAACTGGTCTGTATTTCCGACACCCACAGCCTGCACCATCGCATACCGGATATTCCAGATGGCGATGTGTTGATCCATGCCGGTGACTGCCTGGGCCAGGGCACGCTGGAGAACATCGAAGAGCTCAATGAATGGCTTGGAACGCTGCCGCACCGTCGAAAGATTGTAATTGCCGGCAATCACGACTGGGCTTTTCAGGAAACCCCGGAATTAGCGCGGCAAGCACTAACGAATGCCATTTACCTGGAAGACAGCGGCGTGGAGATTGAGGGTATTCGGTTCTGGGGTTCACCCTGGACGCCCACCTTTATGGATTGGGCATTTATGCTGGAGCGTGGCCAGCAGTTGCACAAAAAATGGCAGCTTATACCGGGCGATACCGATGTGCTCATTACCCACGGCCCACCCAAAGGTATCGGCGATGAGGCAAACCTTGGATTCAAATGCCAGAATGTTGGCTGCATTGACTTGCTTGACCGAATCCAGCAACTCTCACTCAAAGCGCACATTTTTGGTCATATCCATGAAGGCTATGGTGAGTATCAGAAGGGGCTAACGACGTTGATCAATGCCAGCACCTGCACCGCTCGGTATGAGCCACGGAACGCGCCGATTGTGATAGAAGTTTGAAGCGGTCAAATTTGACCGGGGGAGTCGAAATGACAGCAGAAGAGCTGATAACGCAACTACAAAAGTTGCCGCCGGAGACGCCAGTGCTGGTCGAGGGCTACGAAAACCGGATTTGATGATATTGTCGAGCTCATCCCCGAACAGGTAGTCCGGTACCGGCATGCTCCGGAGTGGGATGGCGAATATCAGGCGCCGGACAGATTCTCCAATCCAGAAACCGGAGTGCGGCAAGCCGCGGTGATCCGGGGACGTAGAGGCCATCGAAGGTAAGGCCATGAAGGATAAGAAATCGTACAGCTTGAGCGACCTGGTGGCACAGTGTGACCCCGACGCGCCCATGCCAGAGACGCTCCGAGAGTGGGATCAGGCTGCGCCGGTTGGCTTGGAACAGGTCGTTATGGGTGACCAAGTGGATATTCGGGAGGCGGTGCTGGTTTTTGGCGAAAAACTGGCTGGCCGGTTCGATGCGGTTCAGCTGATCCTGTTTGGTAGCCGAGCCCGTGGCGACTATCACGACGAAAGCAATGCTGATGTCGCCGTTGTTTTGGCCGGACAGCCTGGTGATTTCGTAGACACCAAGCTGGAGATGGCGGGCCTGGCGTTTGAAGTGCTTTTGGATACCGGCGTGTTGATTCAGGCCTTGCCGGTCTGGGAGCGTGAATGGGCCAACCCAAAGGGCTACTCCAACCCAGGGCTACTCCAAAACATTGTCAGGGACGGCATTGTGCTTTGGCGTGCCGGATAACTGCGCCGCAAACCTCGCACACGGATACTGTCGTAAAAATTAACCACCTCGCTGTACTTGCGCCACTCTTTCCAGCACACGATGAGCTGGCATCAATGGCACCTGACCCGTTTTCGCCAGAATATCGATCCAAACCTGATTTCCCCTCTGAATGACCTCGGCGGTTCCGATGTGGGCCGACACCACGGCCGTGATGCCCGAAATGGTTTGATCCTCTCCTTGGGCCCGGTTCCAGGGCCAGGTGCATTCAATGGCAAAGCGCTCGGAGAAGGGTGTCTCCTGTGGCATAGGCCCGATAAAACGGCAGGCGATTATGCAGAGGCATACCGGTCGGGCCGCTGGTACGGTGTGGCAAGGTGAAAAAGGGCTCCGGGTCGATCCGTGTGATTCTTAGCATGGAAGGTCTCTCGAGCTGGCTCCGTATTTCATGCCACTCAAACCAAGAAAGGTGGTCAAATTTGACCGCTGTTTCTATAGAAACAGGGCGTTTCGATTGGCTGGTCGGTCAGCGCCAGGATGGGTGTTTCGATAGAAACACTTTCGTGCGCTCCGTATTTCCTACCACTCAAACAAAAAAGGTGACCAAACTGACCGCCCAAAATCTTGGTCGACGGGGGCTGGTTACCCCGCCCGCTTTGCATCAAAGTAGCGACGAGTTTCCGCGAGGTGCTTCATTGAGCCTAGCGCCATAACGTCCAGGGCTGACGCTCCAAGAAAAGGTGGCTCACTGGTTTCCAGTCGAACCCGGCGATTGGCCCGCTCTGCCGTTGGATACATGACTCTCAAGGATTTGTAGATGCCCAGGATGTAGCTGATGCGTTCCAGAGTATCCCGCGAGAGCGTGACGCGTGGCAACGTCTCATACTTGGCCAGCGTGCTCCGGGACACGCCACCGAGCATCTGCACCATCTCTTCCTGGGTGCAGCCCCACTCGCGACAGATACCAAAAAATCCCTTGAGAGCCACATGCCCTCTAGTTTCTTCGTCATCGATGGCCATTATGTTCGTCCATCCTTGGGCTGATCTCGATCCTCCATAAAGTCGTCACTAACGCCTTCAGAGTCGAACCACTCGTCCCCAACCGGATCGGTTGGTCGCTCGTAGGCTTTGACTGTCCCCTTTAGGCGTTCCAGAGGTGTAAGCTCCTGAGGGAGCGGCTCGGCCAGCTCGTCAGCATGGGCCGTGTGGGCATCTAGGCCGTCCAGGAGTTCTTTTTCGGTTGGGCGTTTGGTTTTCATGGCACACTCTCCGCAATCACAAGCAGGCCAACTCCGGGGCAGTGGGCTACAGATAGTATGACTTTACCACCCGAACGAAGCGAGCTACATAGCCGCACTCGCCCAATGGGGGCAGCCATTCGTCGGGGCCTTCGGCTCCCTTGCTCAGGCTCGCCTTGACCGGCAAAAGATTAACCGGATCATTGGCGATGGACCGGCGCTTCTGGCCAAGCCATTCTCTGGCTCCGCGATCCCAAACCCAGGCCAGCGGCACAACATGTTTTGTGCCCTCAAGGAACAAGCTTTTGGTACACGGTATGGTCGCAAAGCGAACATTCAGCTTGGAAGATAGCGCCAGCCTAACGGGCCGATTCGTGGAATTGCACTGGAACACTCTGGTCCAGTTGACGGACTTTTTGAACTCGGAGCATCCCTTTCGCACCATCAAGCGGCAGTTAAGTTATGCCAAAGTCCGCGATCGCAGCCTGTCGAAGAACACCAACCTGTTCTACCTGTTCGCGGCGCTCAGCAACATGCGGAGTGACAGGTTCGCCGTTTTTAAGCCATTTTATGCGTCCTTCACCGCAGTAGTTCTTGTACTCTTCCGCCACGTCGGGGCGGCGGCTGCTTCGAATGCTTCTTTGGTCTTCGTGACACGCGCATGGCCCTGTTCTTCATGGAGCATCCATTGGTCGTCGCCGTAGATAATAGGCAGGTCCATGAAGGTCTTAACCCTCCATTAACCACCTCCTAGATAGTCTGTATCCCGTCGTTTACCGCAGATTTGACCGCGCCCGAATGGACTTTACCTATGTATCGCTTGCCCTGCTCGAAAGTAGTGCTGACTGCTTTATGCTGCCTGGTTATTGCAGGCTGCAGTTCGTTGTCCACGAGAACGGACTATCTCGCTCAGGCCGATTCCGAGCGTCAGAACGTCGTCTCCAAGTTTGAGATGGAGGTTGGTCTCGAAACAGCCTACCTGAATGAGCTGGTCAACAGCCATGACCTGGACGCGCTTATTGTCGAAGCGCGCGCGGCCAATCCTGATTTCCAGCAAACACGGCTTTCACTCCAAATTCTCCGTGCTCAATACCGAGCGACTCAGGCGGATCAACTCCCCGACGTCGAGGCTGGATTCGTCGCGAATAACACTGACGGTCTAGATACTGCCTACACCGGCACCGTCAGCATCAGCTGGGAGCTGGATTTGTGGTCGAAGATTTCTGATGAGGCGTCGGCTGCCGCCAGTGACGTTGCTGAACAGCTGGCTCTCTACCAAGCTGCGCGGGATACGCTCGCAGCCGAGGTCATGCAGGGCTGGTTGAAACTGGTGAATCTGAATCGCTCCGTTGCCATCGAAAAGCAACGCGCGGAGCTATTGGAAAAAAACGAACAGTGGATTCTTCAGCGTTACCGCTCGGGACTGGGTGACCTTGAAGATCTGGACAGCGCCCAAAGCTCTGCGGCCAGTGCCAGGGCGACATTGATTGCAGTTCAGGAATCCCTGCAGCAACAGCAAAGGGCGTTGAACCTGTTGCTCGGGCGAAGCCAGGCTAGCACGGTCATTTCCGCCGACTATCCGCAGGTTCTTTTACCCCTGTCCGACCTTGCAGAGCAAACATTGCAGCGTCGCCCGGACCTTAAAGCGGCCTATATGGCTATCAGGGCAAATGATTTTCGAACGTCCGTTGCCTACAAGGACATGCTGCCATCCATCAACCTGGAAACAGCGCTTAGCGAAACAGGCACATCGCCCAGTGACGCCCTATTGCGCAACCCGGTGTGGTCATTGCTCGGTCAGCTAACGGCACCCCTGAGCCGTTTGCATGAGTTCTACTACGAATTACTGAAAGGTGAAGCCGGCCATTCATTCAGAAACGCATTTGGTGTTGGGAACGAAATCGCCCGCTCGATTGAGTTCCTGTCATCCAACCTGGACAAAACTGTCACAATTGAAGACCTGGCTGATCAGGCTGGCATGAGCCGGGCGGTGTTCCATCGCAAATTCAAACAGGCGACAAACATGTCGCCCATTCAGTTTCTGAAATCCATGCGGCTCAACAAGGCCGCGATGAAAATTGCTGAAGGCCAAAACGTCAGCGTTGCCGCCATGGACGTGGGTTACCTGAGCTCGTCTCAGTTCAGCCGGGAGTTCAAACGCCTGTATGGCCTGTCACCCAAGCAGTGGAGCCAAACTGAAAAAGCAAGCTGACGGCCGGCTCTGGTATGCCATGTCTATCGGGGTAGTTCCGTGATCGGAACGCATGGTTTGTTATACGAGCCGGTGAGTTGGAATTTACGTCAGGCAAAACCCTCCAGCACAATCTTGCCAACGGCGGTTCCTGATTCCAGTTCGGCGTGTGCGGCACGTAGATTCTCGGCGTTGATCGCTCCGAGGTGCTTCCCTGCAGTTGTGCGGATGAAGCCTTGATCTACAAGCCGTGAGACCTCATTCAACAAGTCGTGCTGAACCTGCATATCATCCGCCTGGTGCATTGAGCGGGCGAACATGAATTCAATGTGTAATGACAGACTCTTCGGCTTGATTTTCATTACGTCCAGACTTGCGGGATCGTCGATCATGGCAATCTTTCCAAACGGCCTAAGCACCGCCACATAATCGTCGAAGTATTGATCTGTGGCGTTAAGACTGGCCACATGGGTTACAGAACCAATTTTGCCAGCAGACACCAGTGTTTCGATCTGGGGCTGCAAGGGTTCACGGTGATTCAGAACAAAATCCGCACCCAATGATTCAACCCAGGCCTTCGATTCCGGGCGAGATGCCGTAGCGAGTACTTTCGCGCCTGTTAGCTGTTTGATCAATTGAACTAGAATTGAACCCACGCCTCCTGCGGCGCCAATCACAAGGACCACGTCGTCGCTTGGAGTGATGGACCCAGCCAACTGTCGCTCAAGTTGCAGGTGGTCAAACAGCATTTCCCATGCTGTTATCGTGGTCAGGGGCAACGCTGCAGCATCGGCGTCGGACAGGCTGGCAGGCTTCCGACCAACCAGACGCTCATCGACAACCTGGTATTCGGCGTTGCTGCCCTGACGGGTAACGTCACCGGCATAAAATACGGTGTCACCTTCTTTGAAGAGTGAAGCGCCCTCGCCTGTTGCCACTACCTCTCCAACGGCATCCCATCCAAGTACTTTGATCTGGCCTGGTTCCGGCTCCGCCCGCTGGCGTACCTTGAAGTCAACAGGGTTCATGCCGATGGCTTTGACTCTGACCAGCAGGTCCCGGCCTTTTGCGACGGGACGTTCCATCTCAACATTTTGCAGCGCATCAGGGTTTTCGATAGGAAGAGATTCCCGATATCCAACAGCTTTCATTATCTGTCTCCGCAATGACTTTCGAGTAGCGCACAGTATGGTCGCCGTTTACACTCGGATAAACGGGAAAATTTGTTAAACATATTCAAAGAATTTTTGAAAATGAGTCTTGATGATCTGATCGTGGTTTTGAGGGTCGCTGAATTCCGCAACATTACCGCTGCCGCCACCAGCCTTGATATGCGAGCTGCCACAGCCAGCGCCGCAGTAAAGCGCGTAGAACAGGAGCTGGGTGTAGAGTTATTCGTACGCTCCACGCGAAGGTTGCGGTTATCTGCCGCCGGCGAGAAATACTTGCCTCACTGCAAACAAGCGATTGACTTGTTGAGCCAGGCGCAACAGAACCTTCGATCTGAAGTTGACTCTGTAACAGGCGAAATCCGGCTTTCGGTTTCATCCGATCTTGGTCGTAACCGCGTTGTGCCCTGGATCGACGAATTGATGGCAACGCATCCAGGTTTGAATCTCAGAGTTCAGATTACTGACACCAACGTGGACTTTTACCGGGATTCGGTCGACATGGCGCTTCGCTACGGCGCGCCCAGTGACACCAACCTGTATGGCTTCAAAATTTGCGATGTGCCGCGCCTGCTTTGCGCATCTCCTGATTACCTTTCGCGTCATGGTCGCCCCATTCATCCTGATGACCTTGAGAACCACAACGGACTGTTCTATCAGTTGCAGGACATCCCATTTGACCTCTGGACGTTCAAACGGGGAGACGAGGAATATCGAGTCAAAATGACGGGCGATCGCGCCTCAAACGATGGCGATCTGGTTCGCCGGTGGTGCGTCGCTGGTCGCGGTCTTGCGATAAAATCGTGTCTTGATATGTCGGATGATCTGCTTGCAGGCCGTGTCACCACAATCATGCCGGACTATGCGCCGCCGGTATCCGAGCTGTGGCTGATTTGTCCTACCCGACAGTCAATAACGCCGGCAATGAGGTTGTTGAGGGATGACCTGCGTGCAAAAGTAGGCGAACTGATGAATGCAATGATTGCCGGAGGCTTTTTTCCTCCGGATCGCTTGTCCGGAGGAAAAAAAGACGCCTGAAAAACAGCGGGTGCGTTATTGATGATAAGCAATTCTCATTAACGTGCAGTACACCACTGGCAGCACCACTAACGTCAATACCGTTGCAACACCCAAACCGAACACGATAACCAGCGCCATGCTCGCGAAGAAGGCATCGCTGAACAGAGGAATCATTCCCAACATGGTGGTTACGGCCGCCATAAGCACAGGTCGTACCCGGCTTACCGCGGCCTCAACCACCGCAGTGAATGCATCATCCTGCTGTTCTAACTGAATATTGATCTCCTCAACCAGCACAATGGCATTCTTCAGTACCATACCGATCAGACTCAGAGTCCCGAGCAGCGCCATGAATGTAAAAGGCGCGCCGAGCAATACCAGTCCACCAATGATTCCAATCATCATGAGAGGAACAATCATCCAGATAGACAGAGCCTGTCGGAAGCTACCGAACAACAGCATCGAAATAATGAACATCCCCAGCAGTCCAAGAGGCAGCGAGGAGAAAAGCGAAGTCTGAGCTTCGGATGAGGTCTCGTACTCTCCACCCCACTCAATCGAATAGCCGTGGGGAAGCTCCAGCGCGTCGACCTGCGGGCGGATCCTCTCCAGCACACTCGCCGCCGTCTCCCCCGACAAAGGCATGGGTTCGGCATAAACCGCCAACATCCGCTCCCTGTTTCTGCGTTTTATCAACGGATCCCGCAGTTCCGTATTGATGGCATTGATGACGTTGCCCGCGCTGACATAGCGGCCCTGCTCTTCACTCCAGACATTGATCGAGGTAAGGTTTTCGATGTCAAAACGCTGCTCCTCTCTTGACCGCATAATGATCGGAATGAGGTCGCTCCCCTCACGGTACACTCCAACCTGCTGCCCCTGATTATTCAGCAACAACGCCTGGTGCAGTGATTCGCGAGATACGC
>Ga0208435_100042_pt1 | contig 59018 bp, 54 predicted proteins | sample 24_taG_FD_184097 | JGI IMG/M metagenome (GOLD analysis project Ga0208435, IMG submission 184097) | Marine viral communities from Cariaco Basin, Caribbean Sea - 24_WHOI_OMZ (SPAdes) (version 2) | ecosystem: Environmental > Aquatic > Marine > Oceanic | place: Caribbean Sea: Cariaco Basin...
TTTGAACCATCACTTAATGTTACTTTGATTGCATGGTCTAATGCTTGGTTTACATTTACCTTGAAGTTACCTGCTGTTGCTTCATTCACATCTCCATCTGCACTTACCCATACTTTTACTTCATCAATATCATCATTGATTATTGTTGAAACATTTGTATCTGCTGCTTTTTGTAAACTCTCAAAGCTTGCTCCACCAGTTACTGTAGAAATTGAATTTGTAATTGAATCTGTCTCTTTATATACATCATCTCTATTTACTGGAATTGTTACACTTCCATTTAATCCATCTGATAAGCTTCCATCTACTAATACTGTACCTTTTGGTTCGATTGTAATTGTCTCGCCATTTGTAAGTGTTACTGTTACTGTCTCTTTTGCTTCATTTGTTAATGTTGCTGTATATGTAATTGATCCACTATCTTCACTTGTTGATGTAGTTGCACTTAAATCTACTGTTGTTACATCACTATCATCTGTAATCGTAGTTTGAACAGAAGATTCAGATGAATTTATTTGAATTGCTTCAAAATTACTATCTACAATATTTCCAATAGAGATAGTAAATATCTCACTTCCTTCTGTATATATGTCATCAATTGTATCTATAGTAAAATCTACAGAATTCGATCCTGCTGGGATTGTTACAGAAGCAACCTTTGTATAATCAGTACCATCTATTGCAACTCCTGAGTAAACTAGTTGAACTACGATTGGTGAAGTTATGCTTGATGCTGGTTGGTCAACACTTACTGTATATGCTGTTGATGTTTCACCTTCAATAATTGTTTGAGAACCACTAATAGATACTAAAGCACTATCTGTTTCACCAACATCAGTAATAGTACCTTCACCTTGACCATCAGAAATTGTTGCATTAATAGCATTTGATAGATTTACAAACATATTTTCTGAAACTTCATTTAAATTATCATTTACAACTGGAACAGAAATTGTTTTTGTTGTTTCACCTGGTAAGAAAACTAAACTTCCTAATGAGTTTAAATAATCAACAACTTCTAAAGCAGTTCCAGGAGCAGTAGCAAAATCAACTAATATAGTATTTGTAGTACTTGAGCTTAAACTTACAGTAAATGTGATAACACCATCTTGCTCATTTGCAGTGGCGTCAGAGATAGATATTTCAGGGATAATTGGAGTGGCATCAGTTTCTACAGGGGCAGTAGTAATTCCTTCTGGTAAATTTTCCCATACATCAGTTTCAGCAATATCGTTTAGGTTATCTTCGATATTCCCAAAAATTGTATTAAATGTTGAACCATCTCCATTTGTAGCATTACCTTCTCCAGGTCCAGCTGCTGCTGCACCTAATGATGATAATAATGATTGGAAACTTGTGATTAATGTAATATTTTCAGAATCTTGTGAAGCTAAATCAACTGGTTCAGAAGATAATTGTTCTAATCTATCTAAGATTTCACTTCCATTGAAGTCATTGTTATCTACAACTCCATCGAAATCTTTATTTTCAACATTTTTATTAATAATTACTGCTGTTGGATTATCCATTCCAGGAGTGTTTTCTTGTAAGAATGGAACAATACCATTTAATTCAACTTTGACTGTTTTCCCATCAATATTAAAAATTAAAACTATTGACTCTTGATCATCTTTGAAATTTAAAATATAGTTTGTAAATCCACTTGAAAATACATATTGCTCGCCCTTTGCAACATTAAATTCAAGATCTTTATTTAAATCAACTACTTTTTTTAACCCTGTTTCCGTCTTTATTGTAAGTTTCATTTTTTTGTATCCTTTAGTAATCTATCTTCTATAATTCTGCTTCAATTTCTTCATTAATTTTAATAGTAACTAATGAAAGTTCCCCTGTGCCATTATAAACATTATAAACACCACTATCTAATGTCTCAACAGATTCTTTTATCCAATCATTTCCATAAGAATCTACTAAATCATTAATAATATTAGTATCATAAGACATCTGCTTACCTTTTGTGATAATTTTAAGAGTATTAAACTGTAATATAATATATAAATAAAGTCTCTAAAAAGTTTTTTTGTAGATAAATAAATTTATTTTTTAGTAATTTTTTTATAATTAAGATTTAGAAGATGAAAGATAATTAATTATCTTTCATGTAATGAGTCTTGTTTTACTTTTAAAATTGGTTTTAATAAGAAATCTAAAATAGTTTTTTTACCAGTTACAATATCAACACTAGCAACCATACCTGGGATAATTGGAAGTTTTTCACCTTGTCTTTCTAAGAAGTTTTTATCAGTTTTTACAAGTACTCTATAGTAGCTTTTCCCTTCTTTTGATTCTTTGTCAATGATACTATCTGCAGAGATTTCTATAATTTTTCCATCTAATCCACCATAAATAGAAAAATCATAAGCTGTAATTTTAATAGTTGCTTTTTGGCTTGGGTTAATAAATGCAATATCTTTAGGATCAATTTTTGCTTCTACTACTAATGCATCACTAGCAGGCACAATCTCAACTAAATCCATTCCTGATTGAACAACACCACCAATCGTATTTAAATTTAACTGTTTGATAATACCATTTACAGGAGAAGTGATAATAGTTCTTTCTACTTTATCTTTGTCTCCAACAAGTTTTGCTTCAAACTTATTAATCATTCCCATTGTTTTTTGAAGTTCATTTGAAGCTTCTGCTTTAAAAGTATTAATCTTTTCAGATATTCTAGCTTTTGCTTCATTAATAGCATAGTTTGATCTTGATATTGATAACCTTGCTGTTTCTAAGTCACCTTTAGTTTGTGCATGTTCTTTTTCTATATCTAATAAATCATATTTTGATTTAATTCCTCTTGCTACAAGTTTTTTAATTGTTTTTCTTTGCTCTTCGATAAACTCTAAACTTTGACTTAGTTTTCTAATATTACTTTGAATTTCTCTTAACTCTTGAACCTTTTGATTTTCTTGGGTTTTTAAAACATTAATTGAAGAGTTTAATTCTCTAAATCTATTCTCTAATAGTAGCTTTTCTGTAATATCATATCTAGAAGAATCATCCATAACTTTTTTATCAAATTTTAGTTTTGGAAGTTTTTTATTTGTATTTATTCTTGATTCTATTTCAAGTCTTGTTTTTACAGCTAATAGTGCTAAATATTCTTGTTTGCTCTCTTCTAAAGATGCTTGGAATCTTGTAGTATCAATCTTCATTAGAGGATCGCCTTTTTTAACTTCTTGCCCCTCTTTAACTGAAATCTCTGAGATAATACCACCATCTAAAGATTGCACTGTTTGAATTTTATCAGTTGGAATTACTTTTCCATTTCCTCTAGCTAATTCATCAATTTCGGCAAAAGCAGCCCAAAGTATCATTGCAGAAAAAACTCCAATAATCAAAAGAAATACTATATTTGATCTTCTTGATGGTTCTTCATTTGCTAAAGCATAATTTGAATATACAAACTCTAAATCTTCTTCATTTTCTTCATTTAAGCCATAAAGTTTTTTTACCCAATTTATAAAACCTGTTTTTTTCTTTGGTCTTTTGTCTTCAAATACTTCATCAAAATTTTGATGTATTGATTCTTCTAACTTCTTACTTTTTAGTAATTCTTCAGAAGGTGCTGCTTCTCCTACAACAGTTAAATGTTCATGGTCTACTAATTGAGATTCTTTTTTTAAATCACTATTTTCCATAATTACCCTGCTTTTGTAGTAAATACTTCATGTTTTGGACCATCTACAACTATTTGTCCATCTTCTACAATAATTACCCTATTAACCAACTGCAATAACGATGTTTTATGAGTTACAACAACTAAAGTTTTATCCTCAATAATATTTTCCATCTTTTTAATAAATGCTTTTTCTGTCTGTCTATCCATTGAGTTTGTAGGTTCGTCAAGCATTATGATATTTGGATCAGAAATAAGTGCTCTAGCTAGTGTAACTGATTGTCTTTCACCACCAGATAAACCTTCACCTCTTTCCCCTACTAATAAGTCATAACCAGCTTCATGCTTACCTAAAAACTCATCAAGTCCAGCAACTTTTGATACTCTTAATAACTCTTCATCAGAAACATATTGTTCGCCAATTGTAAGATTATCTTTGATTGTACCCATAAATAAAAATGGCTCTTGAGGAACACAGCCAATAGACTGCCTTAAATCAGTTGGGTCTATTTGTCTTGTATCTAAACCATCAATTAAAACTGAACCTTTTGATGGTTCATATAGATTCATAATTAGTTTTAAAAGAGTTGATTTACCAGAACCAATTTTCCCTAAAATTGCAACTTTTTCACCTTGTTTAATAGTTAAATTAATATTTTTTAGAGTTTGATGATTTTGTTCTTTATAAGCGAATTCAACATCTTTTAATTGAATATCCCCTCTTAGATTTGATCTACTGATATAACTTTTATTCTCTTTTTCAACTGGCATTTTCATAATTTCATCAAGGTTATTTAATGAAAGCATTGTTTTATCAAACTTGATAATCATCCCAACTATTTGAGAAACAGGGGCGATTACTCTACCATTTAAAATCATTGCCGCAATAATAGCACCCATAGTAATTTCACCATCTTGTGCTAAATAAACTCCCCCAGCAACAATTGCAATATTTGAAAACTGAGAAATAAATGCAGTGAAATAAGTAATGCTTTGAGATAAAAAGTGCCCTTTATCAGCATAATGTACAGTTTTTCCAATAGACTGGTCCCAGTGAGTTTTCATTCTATTTTGAGCTTTTACACTTTTGATGATTTCTAAACCAGCAACAGTTTCAATCAATGTTGTTTGTTTTATTTGCTCTTCTTTCACTGACTTTTCAATCAATGTTTTCAAAGGCCTTTGAAGATACCAAGAAAAGGCTATTGATATTAGAACTGTGGCAATTGTGATATATGCTAAAGGTCCAGCAATATATGTAATTACTAAAATAAAAATAATTACAAAAGGCAAATCAACAATAGTAGCTATTGTTGCACTTGTAAAGAATTCTCTTACACTCTCAAAAGATTGTAGTCTACTTACAAATTGCCCTGTTGATGAGGGTTTTGCATCCATTTTGATATTTAGAAGATGGTTAAATATCTTATTGGACATAATAGTATCAGCCCGTTTACTAGCAATTCCTAGAAAATGACTTCTTAAAACTTTTAGTAATAAATCAAACACCATTACCAAAGAGATCCCTATAAACAACGCCCATAAAGTTTCGATTGCATTATTTGGAAGTACTCTATCATATACATTCATTGTAAAAAGAGGTGTCGCTAAAATAAATAAGTTTATAAATAAAGATACTACAATTACTTGTTGATATATACCTTTATTTCTAAGCATTGTTCCCCAAAACCACTCTTTTGGATTTTCAACTACTACTTCTTTTTCTATTCTATTATTAAAATTATATTCTGGTTTTATAATAATTGCATCACCAATGTATTCAGATTCTAATTTTTCTATTGGCATTTGTGTTTCACCAGAACTAAGTCCAGGCAAAATTACACTTGCCATTTGAGTATTTAAATCATAATCTAATAAAACACAAGCTCTGTTTTTATGTAAAATAAGAACTGATGGTAACGCTAATTTTGTAATATCTTTAAGAGAGTTTCTTTTAACGATTTTTGAAACTAAGCCTATTTTTGAGGCTGCTTCATGGAACATTGAAACATTCATAGAAGTTTTATGAATAGGCAGTCCATAAGTTAAAGATTCTGCAGACGTTTCTCTTTTATGGTACTTAGATAAAAAAAGTAGACAACCTAATAAGTCGTCTACTTTTCTTCTATCTTTTAAATTTGCTAATGTTTCATTTTCAATTTGCGTTGAATCATTATGTTCCAATCTTTACCTTTTAATTAGTAAATCCTAGTGATATTTGTTATAAAGTTTTTGATGTTTACTAATGTTATCTATATATGGCTTACCTGCTTTTACTTCTGCAGGTAAATTATCAAGTGCCATTTTTGCTTCTTTTACGGAATTAAATATACCATAAATAACCTTTGCACTTTTCATTGCAGGACCAAATTCATATGTGTATGAATTATTAGCATCTAAACCTTTTTCTGATACAAAATTATTTGCAGATTCTAAACCTCTAGTCGTTGCAATATTTATAGTATAATTTTTTGGTGAAGCATTTAAAAATTCCATAGAAGAATCTTGTGATAAACTCTCTTCTACACTAGAAGTATTATCTTCTAACGCTGCTTCAACACTTTGAGTTTCTGCAACTACAACTTCCTCTTTTTCTTCTGCTACACCTTCATCACCTAGTAAAGCACTTAATTCAGGAGAAACCGAAGATTCAACCTCTTCTTCTTTTTCATCAATAACAACTACTTTTTTACTTGCTTGAACATTACACTCTTTAGAATCCAAAGAAAGAACTGCTTCTTTTAATGTTCCTGTAGAATTAAGCATTGCATAATAGTTTGCATATAATTCATACTCTCTATTTACTAAACTTTTTTCAGCTTCATATAAAACTGTTTGCGCATCTAAAATATCCACAAAAGTTCTAGTTCCTGCTTCAAACTCACTTTTATAAACTTCTACAATATTTTCATTTGCAACAACATATTTTTTAAGAACATCAATTCTCTCTTTGTTCTTTTTAAATCTTTGATAGTTTACTTTTATTTCTTCAACTACTTTGTTTGTAATGGCATCAAGTCTCTCTTTTTGCTCTTTTAAAAATAAATCCTCTTGCTCAGAAACAGCAATATCTCCACTTCCATTATATAAATTCCATGCTAGTGTGATTCTACCAAAAGCTTGATTTTCAATACCCTCTTCATTTAATAATAAGTCATTATCAGTTAGAGCTTTTAATTCTAAATTTAATGTTGGTAAAAATGCAGCATCAGCTTGTGCAATTTTTTCTCTTTGAGCTTTAATTCTTTCGATTTGTTCTAAAACTTCATTATTATTTAAAACAGCTTTTTCAACTAACTTTTGTAACTTTGAAGGCAAAAAACTTTCATCTAGTTTTGGTCTACACTCATTTCCATTTGGATTAAGTCCAACATATCTTTTAAAAGTACTAGTTCTTGAACTTTTTAAATCTTTCTCTTCTAAGTATTTCTCTTTTACAAAGTTTAACTTTGAGTCAACTTGATATGTTTCTAAAACTTCACCAGAAATTGCTTCTTTCTCTTTTGCTATTTCAAGATTCTCTTCATTTGTAGCAATCATGCCTTCTGTTAGATTAAGTAATTCATTGTATTGAACTAAACCCGTATAAGCATTAATTGTTTCTAAAACTATATTGTCAATATTTCTATTTGTTCTGTATTTGTTTGCTAAGTCATTATGTTTTGCTTCTCTAACTTGACTAGGAGTTAAGTCACCATCATAAAGTATTTGGTTTAATGCAATACCTACATTATATCCATCTTCTTGATCTGAACCTGTTCTTGAAGCATTTAAAGAGTCTGCGTCATATTTCTTTTCAGAATTACTTGTTTCAAGTGTTCCATCGATATCAATTCTTGGATAGAAGTTCCCTTCTCTTTCATCGATATACTTTTTGAAAGCTTCTTGATTTTTCATTTCTGCGATAATTTCTGGATTTGTATCCAATACTCTTTCTACACTCTGTTTTAAACTATACGCATTCAATGACACACAAGTTAGCATAGAAATACACGTATACTTTAGTATTCTTCCCAAATACATTTCTGCTCCTTTAATATACAAAACAAGTTCTAGATAATTTTTTAAGTTACTTTATTGACTTTTTACTTAATTTGACTTTAAATCTTAATAATATTATAATTTTTTTGAAGATTTTATGAAAAAAAACATAAATGTGATTTTTATACATTTCTTAATAATCAAATAAGCTTAAATAAACTTCTATTATTATAATATTAGAAATTATTTTTTAAAGGTGGTTTATGTCAGAAATTTCAAATGCTGAAAACTTAAATAAGATATTAAAAAAGTTAAATATTTTATACATTGAAGATGAAGAAAACATTAGAGAAAATGTAAAAAAAGTTCTTTTAATGCTTTGTGAAAATGTTTATGATATTGACTCAGTTGATCATGCTGAGAAAATCTTAAAAGAGAACAGAATTGATATAATAATTTCAGATATTAACTTACCAACAACAAATGGCTTAGATTTTGTAAAAGAATTAAGAAAAATCGATAGAAATATCCCAGTAATTTTACTTAGTGCTTATACTGAAACAAAATACCTTTTAGAAGCTACAAAGCTCAAACTTATCGATTATCTTACTAAACCAATAGATTTTAAAACATTGCATGAAGCTTTATTAAAATCTGTTCAAGACATCCTTGATAATTCAAGATATATAATTAATTTTTCTAATAATATAAACTATAATGTTTTATATAAAAAGCTTTATAACTCAAATACAAATGAAGACATTACATTAACTTCAAAAGAGTTAGATATGCTTGATTACCTAATCAATAATAACAACAGAATAGTATCTCACGATGAACTAAAAGTTGGAATATGGCAAGACTCATTTGAAGCTACAGATTCTGCTTTAAAAAATCTACTTAATAAGCTTAGAAAAAAGATAGGAAAAGAATCAATTATCAACATTTCTGGTGTTGGTTATAGATTAAATTTTTAATCTAATTTTAAGCAATAAATAACGATTTTAGCCAGTGTTATAATTATGTTTTATTTTATAATAAAGTACTTATTTTAGTTATAATTAGTGTTATATAATATTATAATGTTGTAAATATAGTACTTTTAGGGTAGCCGAAGAAGAGATATTATTTGTCATTTTTGATATATAATTTATATTTTAAAAATGTATTATATACAAGTTTTGATTTTATGAAGAGTATAAAATAATATTAGATTTTAAAATATCAACAATAAAATTATAGCTTTTGATTGATTTTATATAAATTTTGAAAAAGTTTTGATTGATTAAAAGGTGGAGGAGCTAGTCGGACTCGAACCAACGCATACCGGATTTGCAATCCGGGGCATTACCAACTTTGCTATAGCTCCCCATGGAATAACAAATCATTTTAACAATATAAAGAAAAAATGATTTAAAAAGAAGTGGCAGTGAGTGAGGGATTCGAACCCTCGGAGGCGTTAACCTCGCCGGTTTTCAAAACCGGTACTTTCGACCAACTCAGTCAACTCACTACAACATTATAAAGATGGTGCGAATGGTGAGAATCGAACTCACACTCCGAAACCGGAATTGGATTTTAAGTCCAACGCGTCTACCTATTCCGCCACACTCGCACTCTTAAAAAGACAACTTTTGAAGCACTGCTTCATAAATTGGACTGGAATTATAATAGCTTTTTTTCTTTTTGTCAAGGATATTTTGCCTAAATTTGAAAAAAATTCAATATTTTTAAATAATATAAGTATTTACTAGTGTTTTGTTAGTTTTTTATAAATTTTGAAAAAGTTTTGATTGATTAAAAGGTGGAGGAGCTAGTCGGACTCGAACCAACGCATACCGGATTTGCAATCCGGGGCATTACCAACTTTGCTATAGCTCCCCATGGAATAACAAATCATTTTAACAATATAAAGAAAAAATGATTTAAAAAGAAGTGGCAGTGAGTGAGGGATTCGAACCCTCGGAGGCGTTAACCTCGCCGGTTTTCAAAACCGGTACTTTCGACCAACTCAGTCAACTCACTACAACATTATAAAGATGGTGCGAATGGTGAGAATCGAACTCACACTCCGAAACCGGAATTGGATTTTAAGTCCAACGCGTCTACCTATTCCGCCACACTCGCACTCTTAAAAAGACAACTTTTGAAGCACTGCTTCATAAATTGGACTGGAATTATAATAGCTTTTTTTCTTTTTGTCAAGGGTTTTTTCAAAAAAGTTTGAAATTTATAAATCTTACCAGTTTCTTAATAGAATAAATGTATAATATCTACCATTTATTATGTACATATATTAAAGGATAGACATTGAGAAGTGATGAGATAAAAAAAGGGTTTGATAGAACGCCCCATAGGTCTTTATTAAGAGCTACAGGTTTACAAGATGAAGATTTTGATAAACCATTTATTGGAGTTGCAAACTCATTTATTGAGTTAATTCCAGGACACTACTTTTTAAATAAAGTTGGTGAGATTATTAAAGATGAAATTAAAGCAAATGGTTGTGTACCATTTGAGTTTAATACAATTGGTGTTGATGATGGTATTGCAATGGGACACGATGGAATGCTATTCTCTTTACCTTCAAGAGAGTTAATTGCAAGTTCAATTGAAACTGTAATGAATGCACACAAATTAGATGCAATGATTGCAATTCCAAACTGTGATAAAATTGTACCAGGTATGATTATGGGAGCATTAAGGGTAAATGTTCCAACTGTATTTGTATCAGGTGGACCAATGCAAAAAGGTCATACAAAGGACGGGACTCCTATTGACTTAGCAACTGCATTTGAAGCTGTAGGTAAACACGAAACTGGTGATATGAGTGATGAAGAGTTAAAAGATATCGAATGTAATGCATGTCCATCTGGTGGTTCATGTTCAGGTATGTTTACAGCTAACTCTATGAACACATTAATGGAAGCTATGGGTATTGCTCTTCCAGGAAATGGAACAATCTTAGCTTTAACTCCTGAAAGAGAAGAGTTATATAGACAAGCTGCTAGAAGAGTTTGTGAAATCGCAAAAGATTCTGCTGCTAGAGAAAAATTCAAATTAAGAAATATCTTAAATGAAAATGCAGTTAGAAACGCTTTTGCTGTTGATATGGCAATGGGTGGTTCTTCTAATACTGTATTACACATGTTAGCAATTGCAAAAGAAGCAGAAGTAAACTTCAACTTAGAAGATATCAACAAAATCTCTAAGAGAGTTTCTCATATTGCTAAAATCTCTCCATCATTATCAACTGTTCACATGGAAGACATCAACAAAGCTGGTGGTGTAAATGCAGTAATGAAAGAGATGACAAAAAGAGGTGATGATATTTTAATTGATAACTTAACTATCACTGGTGAAACTACATTAGAGAAAATCTCTGAAGCATACATCAAAGATACAAACATTATTCACACTATTGATAATCCATATTCTGAAGTTGGTGGATTAGCAATTTTATACGGTAACTTAGCAGAACAAGGTGCTGTTATTAAAACTGCTGGTATTACTGGTGATAGAGTATTTACAGGTAAAGCTGTATGTTTTGATGGTCAAGCAGAAGCAATTGCAGGAATCGTAGGTGGTAAAGTAACTCACGGTGATGTAGTTGTAATTAGATATGAAGGTCCAAAAGGTGGTCCTGGAATGCAAGAGATGTTAGCTCCTACTTCATTAATCATGGGTATGGGAATGGGTGATACTGTTGCATTAATTACTGATGGTAGATTCTCTGGTGCAACTAGAGGTGCTTCTATTGGTCACGTTTCTCCTGAAGCTGCTGAAGGTGGAATGATTGGATTATTAGAAGATGGTGATGAAATTCATATCGATGTTGATCAATATATCTTAAGTGTAAACTTATCAGATGAAGAAATCGCAAAAAGAAAAGCTAATTTCACTCCATTAAAAAAACCACTAAATTCTAAATGGTTAGGGCAATATAGAGCGCTAGTTACGAATGCAAGTTCAGGTGCTGTTTTAAAAACTGACTTATAATGCCTATAAACTAAGGGTTCCAAGCCCTTGGTTTGATTAACTGTTTATTAACTTTTGATTGAAAAATAGTTTACACTCGTACTCTACAATTACTTAATCAAAAATTCGAAAAGGATATATTGTGAAGAAAAAACTTTTATTGGCATCTACTTTAATCGCAAGCCAATTATTCGCAGAATCAATCAACTTTGAGATGGTAGAAAAAAATCCAGCTAGAGTTGCTCCAAATTCAACAAACCAAATCTTATCTTTTAACAATAGCATTAACAAATCAATGAACTCTATTGTTAACATCTCTGCTAAAAGACATGTGGAAACAGGCGTAAACAACTTACCACTGCAAATGTTTAATGACCCATTTTTCCAAAGATTCTTTGGAGATCAATTTGGAAATCAGTTTAAACAAAACAGAGTTCAAAGATCTCTTGGTTCTGGTGTTATTGTTTCAAAAAATGGATACATTGTAACTAATAACCATGTTATTGAAAATGCAGAAGAGATTACTGTAACAATTGGAAATGATACAACTGAATACAATGCAAAGCTTATTGGAAAAGATTCTGATAGTGATTTAGCTGTTATTAAAATCGAAGCAAAAAGTTTAACTCCTATAAAATTAGGGCACTCAAACTCACTTAAAATTGGTGATATGATTTTTGCTATTGGTAATCCATTTGGTATTGGAAGTACTGTAACTCAAGGTATTATCTCTGCACTTAACAAAAATAAAGTTGGTATCAACAGATACGAAAACTATATTCAAACAGATGCTTCTATTAACCCTGGAAACTCTGGTGGTGCTTTAGTTGATTCAAGAGGTGCTTTAATTGGTATTAATACAGCTATTATTTCTAAATCTGGTGGAAATAATGGTATTGGTTTTGCAATTCCTGTAGATATGGTTAAAGATGTAGTTAAAAAACTAGTTGCTGATGGGAAAGTAACAAGAGGTTACTTGGGTGTTGCTATTAGTGATTTAGATCCTTCACTACAAAAAGTTTACAACCACAAAAAAGGTGCTTTAGTTTTAGATGTATCTGTTGATACTCCTGCTGAGAAATACGGAATTAAAAGAGGAGATTTAATCTACTCTATTAATGGTAAAAAAATTACAGATAGAACATCACTTCAAAATGTAGTTGCATCATTTAAACCAAACCAAAAAGTTACTATTGAACTTGAGAGAAACAAAAAAGATATGAAACTTGATATTATTCTTGGAAATAGAGATTCTCTTGCACAAGTACAATCAAAGAATGGTAAAGTTCTTGGTGGATTAAGACTATCAAACATCGATGAAAATGTTAAAAAACAGTTTAGATTGCCTTTAAATGCTAAAGGAATTTTAATTGCTGATGTTGAACCAAAATCTAAAGCTGAAAAGACTGGATTCCAACCAGGTGATATTATCATTCAAATTGAAGATATTGAAGTGAAAACATTCACAGATGTGGAATCAGCATTAAGGAAATACAAAAAAGCTCACAAAAGAGTATACGTAAATAGATACGGACAAACTATTCTTTTTGTGATTAAATAAAGGATTCATCATAATTAAAGTACTAATGATAGAAGATGATTTAGAACTAGCTCAAATCATCACTGACTACCTAGCATCGTTTGATATTGAAGTAACTAACACAGATAGCCCATATAATGGGTTATCTATGCTTAGTGTAAATAAAGAATATCAGTTATTAATTTTAGATTTAACACTTCCAGAAATTGATGGATTAGAGTTAATTCCAAAAATTAGAGAAAAAACTGAAATGCCTATTATTATCTCTAGTGCGAGAGATGATATTCTTGATAAAGTTATGGGATTAGAAAGAGGTGCAGATGATTACCTTCCAAAACCATATAACCCAAGAGAACTTCAAGCAAGAATCAAAACGATTTTAAAAAGAGTTGATACATCACCAGCAGAAATAAAAAAAGAGGAAGTTTCTAACTCAATTTTTGAGGTAAAAGAAGATGATATGCAAATATTCTTCCAAGGAAATTCTCTAACACTTACACTAGCTGAATATGATATTTTAAAACTTCTTATTCAAAGAAATGGTGGAGTTGTATCAAGAGAAGATTTCATCTATGCAAGTGATCATATTGAAGATGATTCATCATTGAAAAATATTGATGTAATTATTTCAAGAATCAGAACAAAACTTGGGAAAATAGATAAATCAAAAACATTTATTAAATCAGTTAGAGGTATTGGATATCAATTAGTATGCTAAAAAACATCTCTATTTCTACTTTTATTAATATCATTTTTTCACTTGCTTTTGTGGCAATTATGATTACATTTACTATATTTATCAGTTTTGATAAACAAAGACATGAAATCACACTACAAAATAGATATGAATTAATTGCTGAGAATTTTTTGAGTACATTTCAAAACTTCCCTACTATTGAAGCATTAGAAAAACTATTTAAAAAATTTAAAGTAGAACCTATTAAAGAGAGAGATAAAAAACTAGAGATTATTAAACAAGCTCAAGAGCTTACTATTACACAAAACTATCTTGGAACATATAGAGTTTATAAATACAACGAAAGCTACTATATTTATGTACAACAATATGGTTATAATATCATGCTAAAAGATATTAGAAATCATAACTATAGCTTTGCAATTATTATCATTGCTATGATTTTATCATTAGTTACCCTACTATTCTTATACATTACCCTAAAAAGAAAACTTCTTCCCTTGAAGCACTTAAATAAACAGATTATTGAGTTCTCAAATGGAAATAGAGATATACAAATCAAAACAGTTAGTAATGATGAAATTGGAACTATTGCAAAGAGTTTTAATGAAGCAGTAAATATCATAGGAAATCAAACAAAATCAAAAGATCTGTTTATGAGAAATATGATGCACGAATTAAAAACTCCTATTACAAAAGCTATGTTCATTGCAGAGACTTTAGAAGATGACAAAACCAGAGAGAATCTTCAAAAAGCCTTTAGAAGAATGGATGATATTATCAAAGAGCTTGCGACAGTAGAAAAGCTTACTTCACATAATAGATTGATATACAAAGAGAATACTAACTTCTTTAATATCTATAATAAAACACTAGAAATCATGATGATAAGTCCTGAAAATATTGCATCAAAGATTAGAGATTTTAAATTTGATGTGGATATTTATATGTTCTCAATTGCAATGAAAAACTTAATAGATAATGCTATTAAATTCTCACCAAATAAAAAAGCAATTGTTATTGCTTCAAAAGATGAAATAAACATTGGTTCAGTTGGTGAACCACTTAAACATGAACTCGAATACTACACTGAAGCTTTCTGTCAAGAAGAAAAAAGAAGTGATGGATTTGGATTAGGATTATATATTGTAAAAACAATCGTAAGTCTTCATGGATATACTTTAGAGTACTACTACAAAGATGGTAAAAACCACTTTGTAATTAAAATGTAAAAGAGGGTTACCCTTCCTCTCTTACATCTTTCATAATCTCAAACCAATTTCTTGAGAATTTATTTTTGATATATTTGGCCCTATGGGGCACAATACAGCCAGAACAGTTCTGGTGAATATAATCATCACCTACATACTGAGCTCCATCTTTTGAGTTGATTCCACACTTTGAAAAAAGTGTTTTTCCATCAACTTTTTCAAAACCATCCATTTTAAATCTAAAGTTTGGACAGGCACATAAGTAGCAGTTTAAATCTTCATAATCATGGCACTTTTTATTGTCTTTGTATAAAGGACAAAAATCAGGTTCATTTTTTACCATGTTTTCAAATCTAAAATACTCTATTACCTCATCGATAGATTTATCTTCAAGTTTTTTCATCACATTTGCATGAAGCTTCCCTTGGTTTTGAAACCACTCTTCATAAGTCATAAAATAACTCCTATTATCAATACAGTTATAACTAAAATATCTAATTTATATTTAATAGACACAGCTTTTAAAACATCACTGTTCTCTATGTGTTCTCTACCCTCACCAAAATATGGTTTATCTTTTACTTTTCCAAAGTAAGAAGTAGGACCACCAAGTTTAACACCTAAACCTAAAGCAATAGCTGAGATAGGTAAACCAGCATTTAAACTATCATGTTTTTTCCCATATTTCCCAAACTCTTTTAAAGCCTTTTTTGAAAAGAAAAACAAGGCTATTAAAACAGCTGTGATTCTTGCAGGAATATAGTTTACAATATCATCCATTATTGCAGATACTTTTCCATATTTTTCATATTTTTCATTTCTATATCCAACCATAGAATCAAGGGTATTTATAGCTTTGTACACATAAGCACCAACTATTCCAAAACATATCAAATAAAACAAAGGAGCTATTACTCCATCACTTAGGTTTTCACCATATGTTTCTACTGCTGCTTTGTTTACATCACTATTGTTCATGCTACTTGTATCACGACTAACTAAATATGAAATCTTTTGTTTCTTTACTTCTAAGTCATCACTACTTACAATATCCCTTACACTATCATACAACATCTTTGAAGCCAAAGTAAAGGAAGCTAAAAACCCTTGAACAAATACATTATCAATCAATGATAAAATATATGTGATTACAAATACTACAGATACTAATGAGATAGTTAATAATCCACCTCTTGATACTGAATCTTTATAAAATCTTTTTTCAAACCATTTAATAAAGTTCCCCATCAAAATGATTGGATGTGTAATATAAGTGCTAAACTTTAGTTTTTCAAACTCTCCAAAAACTAAATCAATAAGATATGCAATAAGAGCTATACTATAAAACACTATTATGTATCCTATCTACATCAAGTCTACTTTTCATTTCACCTATGAAGTTATCAATAGTTGTTTTCTTATACTCTTTAAATGAGTATCCTATATATTCACTATTTATTGATTTGAAGTATTTAGTTCTAAACTCATCATTATCAAACAATCCATGTACAAAAGTACCTTTGAACTTTTTGGCTTCATAAGACAATGGATATTTATCACACATTCCGTGATGAATCTCAAAACCGTTGATATTCTCTCCAAATAAATCATATGATTGTTTCTTTAAAACTTTCTTCTTCTCAAAAGTAATAGTTGAAGGAATTTTTCCAAAGCCCTCTTCTACTAAAGGTTCAGAATTTTCTAAAGCATACTTATCATCAAGTGCTTCAAACATCATCTCATATCCACCACAAATAGTACAAATATGACCTTTGTAGTTTTTGATTTGTTCATATAGTCCTATATCTTTTAACCATTGTAAATCTTTGATAACTAGTTTTGATCCAGGAAGAATTACTAAATCAAACTTTTCTAAAGAGATATTTGCATTAACAAACTCTACAAATACTTCATCATCTGCAATCAATGGTTCTATATCATTATAATTACTCATATACGGATATGATATCACTGCAATGTCTAGTTTCTTGTTTTGTGGTTTTTGTATGAAGTTTTGTAAAGAAGCACTATCTTCAAAGCCTAAGTTAAATGGAATATAAGGCAATACTCCTAATACTGGAATACCAAACTCTTCTTTGATGATTCTAACACCTTCATCAAATAAAGTTAAATCCCCTCTAAATTTATTTACTATTACTCCAACTACATTAGCTCTTAGTTTTTCTGGTAATAGATGGTATACACCATAAATAGATGCAAATACTCCACCTTTTTCTATATCTGCTACAAGTATAATCTTTGTATCGTATTCATCAGCTATAAATACATTTGAAAGGTCTTTATCCATTAGGTTTAACTCTACTGGACTTCCAGCACCTTCTGCTACAACAACGTCGTATTTCTCATCTAAATACTCATAACATCTCTTAACAGCAGGTTTTAATAAATCCAAATCTCTATAATATTCTCTAACATCTTTATTTGTAACTACTTGTCCTTCTACTATAAGTGAAGCAGAACTTCCCCTACCTGATTTTAAAAGAACTGGATTTAAGTGATATGATGTTTCAACTCCTAATACATGAGATTGGAAGTATTGAGCTATTGCTATTTCACTACCATCATCACATACATGTGAATTGTTTGAAACATTTTGAGCTTTAAAGGGAGCTACCTTATATCCTAAGTCTTGAAGTATCTTAGCAATTACAAAAGTGATAGTTGATTTACCAGCGTCTGAGCTAGTACCGAATATTGAGATATTTTTCATTTTATTCCTGCGATTATAAATTGTGACATTATAGTCAAATATTTAATCGATTAAATTAAACTAGTATATTTGTCAGGTATATTATTTGTCTTTAAACTTATCTCTAATTTCTAAAAATAAAGGTAATTTATCAAAAAATATATCTACAAGTTTTGGATCAAAATGTTTACCTCGTTGTGCTCTAAATAGTTCAAATACCTTTTCATCATCCCACGCTTTTTTATAACATCTATTACTCCCTAAAGCATCAAATACATCAGAAATAGCTGTTATTCTTCCATAGATACTAATTTCTTCGCCCTTTAATCCTCTTGGATAACCTGAACCATCCCATTTCTCATGATGTTCATGGGCAAGTATTGCTGCAACTTTTAAAAGTGGTCTACTTGAGCCTTTTAACATTTCATATCCAAGCTTTGCATGGGTTTTCATAATCTCTACTTCTTCACCCTTTAATCTTCCAGGCTTTTTTAAAATATTATCAGGAATTCCAACTTTTCCAATATCATGCATAGGACTTGCTTGTTTTAAAATCTCTGCTTCTGATTCAGATAGTCCATATTCTAAGGCAAGTATTTTTGAATACTCTGCTACTCTTTTTACATGATTTCCTGTTTCTTTACTTCTTGTTTCACCAATAGCACCCATTTTAAAAACAACTTCTTTTTGCGTATCTTCAATCTCTTTTTCCAAAAAGAGCTCTTTTTCAAGTTTTAATTTTTCTAAATCTTTATAGGTATCTTCTAGTTTATCTTTAAGAGTATTTACCAAACTCTTTATTTTATCAACCTCGTCATTGCCTTCATAAGTTAATCTACTTGAAAAGTCTGGTTTAGCAAGAGCTAGATTTTTTAAAGAACCGATAATATCATCAAATCTCCGAGTTAATAATATGTGAACAAAGAACCCATTAAATATAAGTATTGTAATACCAATTACTGAAAGATAAAAAGAATAAAGGAAATGCTTATTTGTGTTTTCAGATGCTTGCTCAATAGTATAAGTCAATTTGTCAATAGAATCTTGTGCATTTTGTTGAAAAGACTTTATAGTTTGTTCTGTAAGTACTTTTACTTTAGTCATTTTATCAATATCAAAATATTGACTATCTTTTATAATCGTAAGAGTAAAGTCATAGGTAAAATTATAATACTCTAAAAACTTCTTTTTATCTTCTATTGAACTAACTCCATCAATTTCCATCAACTTATCGAAGTTTGCTAATATAATCTCTTTTTTTTCACTTGCATTTTCTAAAATATCCACCTCATTTGTAAGGGCAGAATCACTGAAAATCAAAGTAATATTTTCTAATAATTTTAGGTTATTACTATAATAAAAGGAAATAAGCATTAGTTTACTACCAATACTATCAAGTTGTTTTGTATTATCTTTTGTAAAACTGTAACCATAAAAAATCACAGATGAAAAAACTACTATATTAATAGTAAAAATAATAATAAGTTTTTTTACAATTGAAATTTTTTTTATTTTAGAACGCAAAACTCAATCCTATTGTATAAAGATAAACTGCCTCATCATTAGTTCCAGCGAACCTGCCTAAAATTCCTCTTCTTTCATATCCACTACTTGCAACTGCAGAGTTTGAAATAGAACCATAATTTGATGTTGTAATCCTATCAATCTGAGTTTTCAAAGCAAGCCCTGGTTTTATGTTATACCTTAAACCAATAGATTGTGTTTTTTGGGAATAGTTTGTTAGATATAAAATATCATCTAAACCTCTTTTTAGACTCTGAGAAGTTGCATCTGGAGTATTTAAATGAGAAGTATCAAAGTGCTCTTTATCATTTCTAGACTCTGCATAAGCTATATATGGTGTAAACTTCCCATAGTTATATCCTAACATCACATAATAAGCTGTTGTATCAGGATTCATTGCTTTAGTTTCATATCTTGATATTTCTGTATTTAAAATATAGTTTTCATAACTATAGTTTAGTCCAAAAGTAAATACTTCTGTGTCTTTGTTTTCATAACTATATTCATCTACATTATTACCATAAGCCTTTAAACCATTTGTTACTGTTTTTAAAGTTGTTGAGTCCTCTAAACTTGACTCTAGTTTTGTATAAGAAGTATGTATTTCAATATTGTCATCATTTGTAATATTCAATCTAATTGAATTGATATTTTCTAAAGTTATATGCTCTTCAGTATCGTATGTAGTATTAATATCTTGACTTGCTTTTCCATATGGAACCAAAGTTACAGCATAATTATACGTATCATTAATATAATCTTTGTATGTTAACTCAATACCATCATAGTGATCTAAAGCAATAATTCTATAAACCTCATTTGGAGTATGAGTCATAGTATGAATATAATCAATATGTAAAGAATCAGAATTTAAAAGTAGATTTGATTGCATTCTACCAACTCTAATACCAATATTCTCATTGTAGTCATAATTCAAATTAAACCATGTAAATTTAGCTTTATATTCATGATGATTTCTATATGCAATTGCTTGAGATGTAAACTTGTACTTATCATTGTAAACACTTATTTGTCCACCAATTTTTGAATAAGGAGAAAAAGAAGTATTACTATCTACATTATCATGATTATAGTTATTTGAAGTAAATCCACTTTTATTGATTTTTGAAGTCATTACATTACCAAAGTAGTTAAAGCTTGTTTCAAAATCACTTGAAAAGCTATATGTTGTAATAAAAATTAAAATATATATAAAACTACTCTTTTTCATAAAGAACCTTCGCATTTAGTTTTTGAGATGAATAAATAATAGCATTTGGTGAAGATTCTAACTTTTGAACAATCTCTTTTTGCGTTAGTTTTACAGGTGGTACCTTTTTACCTAAAAAGATTTGTTTCATCCAATAAGCATGTATCTGTGATGGGGTTTTGTTTAGGAAGAACTTAGTAAATTCTTCATAGTCTTTTGTATTGTCATAGACAATGACTTTTACACCATTTATTCTGCTTATTTTCTTTAGGTATAATTTAGAAATTTGTGCTTTACTAAGAGCATCTATAGCAATATCTTTAGATGCATAAATCCTAAAAGAAGAGGCAAATAAAAAGCTATTAAACAATGATAATAGAAAAAATATTTTAAATATACTATTCATCATAAATAATATTATATCATACTTATATTTCTTTTTTCCATGATATAATAGCTATTTACTAGTAAAACCTTATGAAATGATACTATATGTGTAGTTGTACTTTTCGTACCAATTTGTAGAAAGTAGAGCTTTTTTGCCAAGCTCATTTGTCTGTAAGAACTCTAATAATTCATCTGACTTATTCTTTTCACATATCTCATGGAAAACCTTAGAAACAAAGTTCATATGCTCTTTGATATGTGTTGGAGTTGAGTCATAATCCTTTAGAACTATAACTTTTTGTTTTCTTAGTTCCAACTCTTGCTCTTTTGAAATATAATCCAAAATTGTTCCAGTTTTTGGAGACCTAACAGCTTTTGATTCTAAAAGTTCTAAATACTCATCGTGATTAAATACCTCTTGTAAATCAAACTTTTTTAACTCATTTTGAAAGTTCATAAATCCTACCTCACATAATTTATATGTTATAAGATAGTAACAGAAAATGAATACAGTTTGGTTACCCAAGTTGTATAATTATTAATTGATTTTTAATTAAAGTTCTTTCGAGTCTATTATAAAAGTTACTGGACCATCGTTGTGAATATCCACATCCATCATAGCACCAAATACACCTGTTTGAGTATGTACACCTAGTTTTTCTACCTCAGCTACAAACTGCTCATACATAGCTTTAGCTACATCTGGTTTTTCACTACTATCAAAGCTTGGTCTTCTTCCTTTTTTCACATTTCCTGCAAGTGTGAATTGAGATACGATTAGAGCTTGACCTTGTACATCTAAAAGAGATAGATTCATCTTTCCATTTTCATCTGCGAAGATTCTAAGATTTACTATTTTATTTACTAGTTTTAAAATATCCTCTTCTTCATCACCTTTTTTCACACCTAAAAGGATATTTAGTCCTTTTCCTATCTTTCCTACTAGTTCACCATCAACTGTAACACTTGATGAACTAACTCTTTGAATAACTGCTATCATTTATACTCCAAGTTGTTTACTACTAATTGTTTGTTTTTAAATGGGTCTATTATGGCTTCTATCTTGTCAAATTCATATCTCAAAGGAAACCCTATACTTGAACCAGTAGCTGTTGTTTCAAGTACATAAAACCTCTTACCATTTACATATAAAGCTTTTTTATTTGGTATTGTCTCTTTTAGATGAACTATTACAAATATATGTTTTGGGACAAGTACAAAATACGCTTCATAGTTTTTCACTTCTAACATTGAGATTAGTAAGTTTGACTTATCATCACAATCTCCGAAGTTTTGTTTTACTACTTGTTTTGCACTTCTTGCTATTGATTCGTTTATTTTATATGGGATATTTGTAGTGAAGTCTAGCATCTTTTGAACTTCACATCTTTGAGTCTTACAGCCTTTACTTAGATGATTTGCAAGTCTTAGAGTATAGTCATCTACTCTTACTTGATTTACATAGGTACTATCACCTATATCAATAAACTGATTTTTTACTATGAAATATGAAGTGATTATCATATAAATCACATAAACTATAAAAATAAAAGATAAAAGAAATGAAAAGTATTTTAAATACTTGTTATCAATTAACATGACTTTTCTAAAGCCTCTTTTAGTTTCTCATTTGCATTTGAGGATTTAACAGCGATTCTTACATATGTTTCATCTAAAAAATCAAAGTTTGTACAATCTCTTATCATAATCTTGTAAGATTTTAGTTTCTCTTGTAACTGTTTAGCTGTTAAGTCTTTTAGTTTGGCTAGTACATAGTTTGCACTGCTTAGATAGATATGCTCTACTATTGGAGAGTCTTGTAGAATCTTTTCTAGTTCTAATCTATTTTTTACAGTTACCGCTTTTGCAATTCTTTTGAAGTTAAAATCATCTAGGGCAGCTTGCAGATAATTTGAATCAAACTGTGATAGTTTCCACATAGGCTCAAACCTTCGAAGTGAGTCAATATTCTTTTCATTTGATACAAGAGTCCCTACTCTAATACCTGCACTTGAATAGAACTTTGTCATTGATTTTAAAACATATAGTTTGTCATATTCGTTTATATATTTTACTGCTGATTTTCCATCACAAAAATCCAAGAAACTCTCATCTATCAAAATAGTACAATGTCTCTCAATCCAATAATTCATCAATGTATCAATATCATAGTATGTTCCATCAGGAGTTGATGGATTTACAAATACCACAAGTGAGCTCTCTTTTACTGGTAAAAAGATATTTTCAAATCTATTAATAGTTCTTAAATCATATCCAAAAAGAACACTTGCTTTTTTGTACTCCAAATAAGCAGGTGAATAAATCGTACAGTGAGTTAAATCAAGATGTCTAAACAAAGTAAAAATAGCAGAACTTCCACCATTAAAAAGTTCAATCTCATTTGCTTGAACTTTATAGTTTTTGGCTATTTTTTCATATAGTTTGTCATATGTTGGATAAGCTGAAATATCTAGTTTATTAAAATCAATATTCACTTCTGGTTTTAAAAAATTGATATTTGATGATAGGTCTATTACTTCACTTACTTCACATTTTAGTTCTTGTGCAAAGGCTTCTATTTGTCCACCATGTTCGAAAGTAGTCATTACATAATCACCAATGCAATATTAAGAAGTAAAAGCTCAGTATGCTCCAAAGTATGCCCTAAACAATCCCCGTTTACAAAACCAAACTTCTTATCTAATCTTTTTAAAATTACATAAAACAAAATCAAAGAAGCTACAAATAAAAACAATGCATTAGGAACTAAAAAGTATGCAGTTATTACATAAATCAAAGAGTATAATTTTACTTTTCCTACTCCTGCATCTTGGAAAGCAAGAGATAAAAAACTATCTTTGTTAAACTTGAAAAAACCAAGTAAATATATAAAATTCAATCTTGAAAATACAAGTACAACTATAAATAGTGCATACTGTTCTTCAAAAAGAATATAAGTAATCGCCCCTATTTTTAAAAGTGCTAAAGCAAATGTATACATAGCACCAATAGCACCAATAGTTGGCTCTTTCATAATAGAATAAGCATCTTTCCCACCATGGGCTGCAAAAGTTGCATCTACCACATCACACACAGCTTCTAAATGTAAAAATCCATATAAAAACAAATATAAAACAGCAGCTACAAATGAAGCATAAAGAGGATTTAAAAACTCCCCTGAAAGAAGTTTTATACCCACGACAATCACAGCTAATATAAATCCAACTAAAGGCAATAAAGCTAAAGTGTATTTATAAGTTTGATTGTTTATTTCCATGTTTTTTACCCAAACTGGAATAGTTGAAAAATATGAAAGTGCAAAATAAAAAGCGTTTAAAACCTGTTTCATTTTAGTTTTTTCTCCAGTGAGTATTTTACTTCATATACCTCATCACAGTTTTGAGCTAAATACTGTCCAATTAAGCCGGATACATCTACAAAATCTCTGCTGTATCTCTCCATTGGAATTACACCGTTTCCTATGTCATTTAGAATAAAGATAATATTACAATCAATAGCAAATATTTTAGCTAACTGCTCTTTCATAGACACTAAGCCTTCATCCATATTATTTAAAATAAACATAGTCATACAATCAATTAGATATGTTTCACCCTTTTTAATATGTTTTGTTAAATCTTTAGGTTCTTCAATACTTAGGAAATCGTCTTTTCTTTCATCGATATGTCTATTTATCCTATCTTGCATAGCTTCATCATTGTATGAGTTATCATATGTTGCTACATAGTATGGTTTTTTATTTCCCGATAACGCTAAAGCCTTTTGACTTGCTTTTGAAGTTTTTCCTGATTTTTGTCCACCAAAGTAAAATATTTTCATTTTATAAACCTAAGAAGTTTTTCACACCAGTAAATACAATCTGTGCTGAAAGTGCCGCTAAAAACAAACCTGTGATTTTTGAGATTACAAGAAGCCCTTGTTTCCCTACAAGTTTTTCAATAATCGTAGACATATAAAGCATAAAACCTATTACTAAAACTGCACAAACTAAAGCTAAACTTCCAACAACCAAAGAAGCCGTACTTTCAAAAGAAGCACCCATTACAAGTAAAATACCAATAGTTCCAGGTCCAATAGTAACAGGAATAGCAAGAGGAACTACTGCCAAATCATTCAGTGATTTATTCTCAGTTTTTGCTCCATCTTTATTTCCTTTTACTAACTCAACTGCTGTTAAAAACAGTAATGCCCCTGCTCCTATTCTAAAAGCATCTAAAGTAATACCAAATACAGAGAAAATATGCTTTCCAAAAAATAGAAGAACCAAACTCATCACAATTACCGATGTAGTTACCTTTATAGCAAGAGTTCTTCTTTCACTATTTGTAGCTTCTTGAGTTACTGTTAAAAATACTGACAACACAAAGAATGGTGTCATAATAAAGAACATTTTTAAAAATGTTGAAATAAAAGTTTCCATCTACTATCCTAAAAAGCTCTCAATTCTATTTGTAAGGTTCTGTTTATCAACCCCATTGATTGCCGCATAACAAAGAGCTGCACCACAACCAACACCCTCTTTTGCTTCACCTTCATCATAAAGTTTTAAAGCTGGATGATTAGACATTGAAAAGTCAAAATCACTCGCATAAGCATTGATAGGAAAGTCAAGTTGTTCAAGTAAAGCTTTGATATTTGAGTTTTCATCATTTGCTATCCATGATGTTGTACACAATGCTAAATTCTTTGAGTCAATCTCTCCACCCATTGTTTTTAAAATAGAGTTAACCACTAATAAAACACAAGCCATTTGTGTTCCACCTGCAAGAACTACTTTCATATCTTTTGAAGTTGAACCAAGTACAAAACCTGCATTAAAAATCAGCATATTATCAGCAATACTTGAGAGTTTTGTAAATACATCAGCATACTCATCAATTTTTTCTAATGCCTCTTTGATTACTTGTGATTTAATATCCTCTGGGTTGTTTTTGTATGAACTAGCAAAGAAGTTTTCTACATCATATCCAAGAGCTGTTGCCGTTGCTTGTGCTGTTGTAGTACCACTTGGAACTGACTCAGCTAAGATTACATAATCACTATTTAGTTCTAACTCTTGCGCAAATTGCACACCTTTTTGGAATACTTCCATTGCATCTATATTTGCACCTTTGTTGATAGCTTCACTTGCCTCAATATCAAAGTTATGAGTTTTAAAATAGTTTAGTTTTGGCAATTCTTGAAGACCTAAATCTACAATTTCTATTGAATTAAAAGGCTTTAATTCATGTACAGCTCTTGTAATAAGTGCAGGAGTTGGTACACCCTTTGGAGTTTGGGCAATATCTTCTAAAGATCTAACCTGCTTAGTACATAAAAACTCAGCATCTAATGTTGGTGTTAAATATAGTTTTCCAGGAATACCTGCTTGGGAAATATTTGGGATTTCAGATGTTTTTGTAACAGAAGTTGTAAGTAAGAAAGAGGCTTGTTTACCCCTTAAAAATTCAATAAAATCTACACTTCCTAAAATAGTATTAAAGTTCATAAAAACCCCTTGCTAATAATTTTTAGGAAGTATAACAAATATTATATAAAAGCCCTTCTTTTTAGGACTTTTATAAGATTAGAAGTGTTTGTTTACGATAGATAAGAAGTCCTTAGGATTTTTGTATCCTACAATTTGAGCTGCTTTAATTTCTTTGTTGTTTTTATCCCAGAAAATTAATGCAGGAGGACCAACAACTCCAAACTTGGCTTGAAGTGCTTTATCCTCATCATTATTTTCAGTTACATCTGCTTTTAATAATGTAAAGTCAGCTAATCTATCAATAACTGCTGGGTCTTTAAATGTAATACCTTCTATCTCTTTACAAGATACACACCAATCAGCATAGAAATCTAACATTACAGGTTTTGAAGAAGCTTTGATAGCTGCATCTAACTGCTCTAAGTTTTTCACATATGAAAACTTAACTTCTTTTTTCTCAACATAAGCTCCACCTGAAGTAAACTTCTCAAATGGATCTAATGGATTTGTTGCTCCACTTAATGCACCTATAGTTAAAGAAGCACCATAAATAAAAATTACAACAGTAATTAACTGAGCTAACACATGAGTATAAACTCTTAAGTAAATAGCTGCTCCAAGAAGTAGTAATGCCCATAACCACATAACATAGATTGGCTCTAATACTCTATCTAACATCCATACAGCAACTGCTAGCATTACAATACCGAATATTTTCGATACTGAATCCATCCAACCACCAGGTCTTGGCATATATTTACCAGCTCCAAGTCCTATAAGAAGTAAAGGCATACCCATACCAATACTCATAACAAATAAAGCAACACCACCTAAGAAAGCATCACCAGTTTGTCCAATATATACTAATGCCCCTGCAAGTGGTGGAGCAACACAAGGCCCTACAATTAACGCAGATAAGAATCCCATAATAGCAATTCCAGTAATACCTTGTTTCTCTTTTCCATCAGTTGTTCTATTGATTTTACTTTGTAAACTTTGAGGTAATTCAAGTTTGTAATATCCAAACATTGAGAAGGCTAAGGCTACAAAAACAGCTGCAAATACTGTAAGTACATATGGATTTTGAAGAGCTACTTGTAAATTCGCACCAAATAGTCCTGCAACTACTCCAGCAATTGTATAAGCTGCTGACATTGATAATACATATACTAAAGATAAAAAGAATCCTCTAGCAGGTGTTATTTCTTGCGTATTTCCAGCTTTTACAATAATTGATGAAAGTATTGGAATCATTGGGAAGATACAAGGAGTTAAAGATAATAATAATCCAAACCCAAAAAATGTTGCTAATACTAAAATAAAACTACCATTTTTTAATGTATCAGCGATTTGATCTGTTTCATTAATAGGTGCTGCTTGAGTCTCTACTTCTTCAACAGGATTAGAGAATCTGTTTGGTTTTTCTGCTGGTTCATTACCAAATCTATTTGATTGAACTTCTGTTTTTTTTTCAGCAGTTACAGCACTTGCCACAGCTGAACCATCTACATTAAATGTAAACTTCTCTTTCATAGGAGCATAACAAAGTCCTTTTTTAGAACACCCTTGAAACTGCACTTCAAGTTCATACTCTTTAGAATCTACTTTTGATTTGATTAAAGCAAATGGGATATTTAAACTAAGGTCATTAAACTGAACAATCCACTCTTCATATGGAACTGGTTCAGGTATTGATATATCTTTTGTAAGTTCAATTCTTGAGGGTTTAGAGATAAATACTTTGATTTTCTCATCATATAAATAAATCTCTTTCCCAAGTTTTAAATCAAAAACAACTTTATCATCATGTTGCGTGAATTTTGGTTTGAAAGCCTCTGATGGCTCTAAAAATGACTGTTCAATTGCAAACAGCGATTGGAACAAAAATATAAATAAAAGTACTAATTTTTTCATCTAACCTATCTTTCTTTCAATATCTATTTCATAAATATTTTTTTTGCGTTACTATCTAATTCATCAACAGATTGAATACCAACTATTGTTTTTTGAGCTTTCCCATCTTTAAAGTATACTAATGATGGAAGTCTAGTGATTCCATATTTTTTAGTAATTAATGGCTCATCATCAATATTAATTTTATAAATATTTACATTTTCTGGTTTTACAATATCGTATTCTTGTAATTTTTGATTTAACACTTTACATGGCGGACACCACACAGCATAGAAATCAATAATAACATTTTTACCTTTTATCTTCGATTCAAAATTATCTATATTTAACTCTTCAAAAGCAAATAAAGAAACAAAACTAAAAAGCATCACTAAAATTATCTTTTTCATTTTAACCTCTTCAAGTATATTCTATATTTTTTATGTGATATTATATTTAATATTTATAAAGAGTTTGTTAATTTGACAAACTTATATTTTAAATATGCAGTTTCATAAGATAAAATTATAAATATATGTGTTAGAATCCGCTTTTATAAAGGAATCAAATGAGTGAATTAGTTGATTTACAACCAAGAATAGTAGAAAAAATGATTAATGATAATAGTGTTGTAATGATAGATGTAAGAAGAGAGGATGAGTGGGAACGCACTGGTGTAATAAAAAATGCCCATAAAATGACTTTCTTTGATGAGTATGGAAGGCATGATGTTGAAGGCTGGATGAATGAGTTTGAAAGCATCGTAAAAGATAAAAACCAAACAATAGTTTTAATTTGTGCCCATGCAAATAGAACTAGAACTATTGGAAACTTCTTGATTGACCAAGGTTACAAAAATACTGCACATTTATTTGGTGGTATGGCTTTATGGCAACAAGAATTAAGAGAAACGATTGAGCATAATGATTAATCGTTTATCACCTTTCTATTTGAATTAATCCAAGAATCAATCCCACCATCTAAATATTTTATATTTGTAAACTTTTTTTCTTTATATAATCTATTGGCTAAGTCTTTAGCTTTTTTACCATCTTTTGAAATCAAAACAAATGCTCTGTTTTTTTCTTTTAACACTCGCATTAAAATTTGTAGCCATTTTTTTTCATTTTTATCATATGAGATTTTATATGAGTTAGGAATGATTCCAGTTTTATTCCACTGTTTTTGAGTTCTTATATCAACAACAATAACATTTTTTTGAATATAAGATTCTAATTCATCCACTTCTAAAAGCTCAGCTTCTTTTGCAAAAATAGATGTTGTTATAAAAAATAGGATTAATAATATTTTGAATGGTTTCAATACAACTCCTTTTATATGCTATATAAAAAATTGTATAAGAAAATAGTTTCTAAAAAGTCACTTTTGAAAGAAAATAAGTTTTAAGAAGCAAATTTGCTTCCTAAAACAGTATTATTATTTAATTTTTTTGATTAAGCTTTTTTATCATCACTTGCTTTTTGTAAAATAGCGATTACTTCATCTAAGTTTTCATATGGAATATGTGATTTCCATTGAATATCTTGACCATTTAAAGAAATACCGATACTTACGATATCAGCAGTATCTTTCCCATATGGTTCTGTAACATTAGAGATTGAAATCTGACCTTTTTTAGTCCCCGCAAGAGGTAGGTTACCAAGCTGTGTTATAGTAGACATTTTAAATCCTTAGTGTTAAAAATTTTATTCTTATTTTATTTTACAAAAATAAGCTTGTGTTTTATTAAAAGTTATCTACTATAATTGAAGCTTTATTTACTTACAGCGATTTTTTGCCCAAATCTTACATCTTCATTTAATAGGTTTTCAATCTCTACTGTATCATTTTCCCAAACCATAACAACAGTCGATCCCATTTTGAAGTACCCAAGACAATCAGCTTTATCAATTTTGATATCTTCGTATTCATAAACTTTGACTTCAGCTACATCAAGATTTGTTTCAACTCTTGGTTCAAACTCAAATACCATTTGTCCAACATTTAATGCTCCAACAAATACCATATAGAATAGTTTTCCATTGTTATCAATACATTCTAAAATCACTCTTTCATTTTGAACAAATAAATCTAACTCTTTGTTTAGGTATTTTAAATTTACTGGATATAACTTACCTGGAACATGAATTAGTTTTTTAAGTGTAAAATCACATGGTGAGTGGTATCTGTGGTAATCTTTTGGTGAAAGGTAGAAGTTCATAAACTTACCATCTTTTACTTTTGAGAAGTTATCACTACAATAGTATGTTAATAACTCTTCAATAGAGTACTCCATACCTTTGATTTGTAAAGCAATATCATCTTTTACATCTCCACACTCTGTAATTAAACTATCTGTTGGAGAGATGATTTCATTTTCTGCACTTTTAATTTCTCTTGGTATTTCAAGCTTTCTTGTAAATAAAGCATTTAACGATTTATAATGCTTAGGGTGTTTAAATTCGCTCATATTTAAACCTAAGAACTTCACATATCCAGTGTTAATTACACCTTGAATAAATGATGGGAATTCTGTTTTAGCAAATTTACCAAAATATTGAGAAATTATATTTGTAATATGCATTCGTTTCCTTTTTAAATTAGTTAGCGAATTTTATCAAGATTTACTTCTTAAACTGCTTTAATAAATGCCTCAATTATTAACAGAAACTAAAGAATAAATTTTATCCTTTAAAAAACATTCATATATAAGCTAAATATAGTTAAATTTAGGTATGGTAGAGACCTAATTGAATTAATTTAAAGGAATTTTTTAATGTATAAAATCGTAGTAGCCAATCAATGTGGTTGCTTTAAAAAGAGCGATTTACAAAATAATTTAACATTTACTTCTAAAGATGACGCTCTTTTAAAAGCAATTGAAATGAAAGATATTATGAATGAAGAGTTCTGTAAAAAACATGAATTCGAAGTACAAGAGATGTACAACAATTTCGTAATTACTTTCTACTCAGACGCAAGAGATAATTGCTGTGGTAATGGGTGCTGTTCATAAGAACACTCCCCTTATCTCATATATTTGGGATAAATAAAAACAATCTTCCTTTTTCTTTCATAACACCAGCTAAATTCTCAGCATCTTTTCCATATCCAAAAAAGTAATCAATTCTAATTTCACCTTTAATTGCACCACCAACATCAGCTGCAATTACAAGTTTATTTATTGGCTCTTTTGTAATAGGATTTTTTGTTTCTACAAAAACAGGCATACCAAGAGGAATATAACTTCTATCAACTGCTATATTTCTTTTTTCAATTAACTCAACTCCTAAAGCTCCTGTTGCAGTTTTTGCTTTTTCTTTGAAGAAGATATAACTTGGATTTAGATTTAAAATCTCTTTTGTTTTTTCTGGATTTTCATCAAAATAGGCTTTAATTGTTTGAAGTGAAATATCTTTTTTATCCACATGACCATCATTAACTAATTTTTTACCAATTGCAAAATATTTTCTACCATTTTGACTATCATATCCGATATTTACAATTTCACCATTTTCAAGTTCAACTCTTCCAGAACCTTGAATATGTAAAAAAAATAAATCAACTTCATTATCAACATAAACAATAGCTTCTAAATCATCTCTTTGTTCAATCTGCTCTCTTGTATCATATGGTACATAAAAACCATTTTGTTCTTTTGCTTTATATCTGTACTTTTTAAATGATGGATATTTATTTTTATTTTGTAGTGTTATTAAATCTTTTGGTGTTTTATATATTGGATATTTGTATTTTGTAGTTTTTGTTCTACTCCCATGTAAAAGTGGTTCATAATAACCTGTTACTAAACCTAAATCTCCTGAGTTTGATACTAAAATTTTTGGAGTAAAATTTTGAGTGAAGAACTTCTTGCCACTTTCATAATAGTTTGCATTTATACATACGTTCTCAAAAATAGGTTTTCTATATGATTTTTCACAAGCCTTTTTGAAAACTTCTAAAGCAAGGTTCAAATCATCATCATAAAAACCTTTCATATAATCAAAAGGTGAATCATTTACACTAAATAATCTTGCAGGTTCTTTTGGTTCTTCTTGAGTTTTAGAAGCACAACCAATTAGGAACAATGAGAAAAAAATAGTTGTTAGAATCGTTTTCATAAAATTCTCTTTGTTTTGGGATTTTGTGATTCTAACATCTATTGGTTAATAATTGGTTTCAATCAAAGAACTTCTTTTTGAGTTTTTAATTTGTTTATTTTCATAAAAACAAGCCATAAAAACCAAAAAATTATTGTGATTCCAATAGCTGCATATATTGCAGGCATTGGATTATCAAGATTACTAATTGAACCTGCGTAAGCAATAACACATAAATAAGGAATTGTTCCTAAAGACCAAGCAAACAAAAATCTTTTTAAAGACATTTTACAAGTTCCTGCTAAACATGAAGATATTTCTGGAAGCATGGGAACAGCTCGTGATAATACTAGTACTAAAGCTCCATGTTTATTGAACAGTTCTGTCATTTGAAGTTTTTGTTCTTCATTTGAAGAGAGTTTGTCCAAAACTTTATTTCCATATTTTCTTGATAAAAAATATCCCGTTAAAGAAGCACTTAAAAGACCAATAAAAGTGTAAAATACTGCTAATTCAAAGCCAATAAAATATCCAGCAAGTATAATAATAGTCATCGTGGGAACGGCAATAAATAAGTCTACAAATAAAAGTAAAACTATTAATGCACCTAAAATATATGAGGGTTGAGATTTTAGACTTGAAAATATTTCTTTTATATCTTCAACTGTTAAAACCCCACTAAATTTAATAATAAGTAGTGTTGCAGTAAAAATTGCAACTAGTATCAAAACGCTTTTAATTAGTAATTTCATCTATAATCTCTAAATTTTTTAGAAATTATAGATATAAAAGGTTAATGATTAGTAAAAAATTTCTATAAAGTATTAAACAATAACCTTATCAGTTGTTGTTTCAATAGTTTTTTCATCTTCTAATGGATCACCTTTGATTTCATACTTCTCAAAAATCTCTTTTGCTTTTTCTATATCTTCTATTTTATATTTGCCATCATCTTGAGGTTTCAATTTTAAAATGTCTTCTATTATTTGTTTTTCAATTGGATCTAAAGATGAAGCATCACCTTCATTCTCTTCTAGTTTTTCTAAAGTCTGTTTTGTTTTTTCATCTTCTGAGTTTAAAAGTAAAGCTACAATAATTGATAAAATATCATTAAAAGAACCAGATAAGTCTGTTCTTGCATTCTCTTCTTCTTGAGATACTTTACTTCTTACTACATCTTCAATATTAAGTGAATTTACATGAGCTAATAACAACTCTTCTTTTGTCATATTTTTATTTGTACTATATGCTTCGCTCATATCAACTTTAGAATCAAAGTTTTTATCAATTGATAGAGTCATATTAAGCTCATCATCTAAACTTTTAGCTCTGTTTTCACTTCTATATAAACTTGTGAATTCATCACTCTCTCTTGCGTTAACATAAGATTTTCCAACACTTTCTTCAACATCAATAGAGATATCATCACCTTTTGTTACGGTAACTTTTAGATTTGCTTCAAAATTGTTTTTTGTTTGATTATATTCATCTCTTGATAATTTTCCATCATTGTTAGCATCTGCAGCTAAAAAACCTCTATTATATGCAATATCTTCAAACCAACCAGACACATAAGCTTCTGCTTTATTATCTAAAGTTACAGTACCATCTTGATTTCTTCTAATATCATCTTGACCAAAATAGTCTTCAAGTTTTGAAATCACATCTTTATTTAAAGAAACAGCTACCATTTTTCCATTTGTAGGATCTTCAAATGTTGTTGTGATACTATCATCATTTGTTGTAGTCGTTCGATAAGAGATTTCACTACTTCTTTGTGTTTGATTTAGAAGTTCTGAGAAACTAGAAGCTTGATCTTCTAACTCTTTATTAGATCTATCTTTTGCATCAACTTGCCCTGCTTCAAAAGCAATACTATTATCAACTGAAGTATTTACATCCATATTTTTATCCTTATAAATACAATTATAATATTCTATTAATGTAATTATACATTAAACTTATCACATTTTTCATTTGTAAAAATATAAAGAATCAAAAAACCAATAAAAAATGGAACTTCAATATTAATATCAAAATCAACAAGGTAAGAAACGATTAAACAAATAAAGATATATAGAAATAATAATTTGAATCTTACTTTATTTAGCATACATTATCCTTTTATAGAGGACAAGATATCAAATTAGCGTCACGTTTTGCGTCACAAGATAATAAAAATAATAAATTTGTGTTAAACTTGAGAATAAACTTCTTTTAAACCACACTCTTTACATCTGTACTCTATATCTTTTACTCCAGAGCATCCTCCACCTTTTAGTACCCTTGCACTAATAGCTTCGCTTCTAAATGTAGTTTTTGTATTTTCATCATAAAAAGTTTTAACAGTTGCACCACAATCTGGGCATTCACCACTGTTTAATTTGTCAACACGAGAGTGTTTATTTTTGTAGAATAATAAAATTGAGAATATTACTATTAAAAAGACTAATAGTAAGAAGATTATAGTTTGCATGAAGTAGAGATTACTCTACTTCTGCATCGATAACATCGTCATCGTCTTTTTTAGCTTTTTGGTTTGGTTGAGCACCACCTTGAGCTTGTTGCTCTTTAGCATACATAGCTTCAGCTAATTTGTGAGATTTTTCAGTTAATGATTTAACTTTCTCTTCAATTTGCTCTTTAGATGCATTTTCATCTTTTAATACTTCTTCTAACTCAGCTGCTGCATCAATAATTGCTGTTTTTTCTTCAGCAGATACTGCTTCTTCGTTTTCTTCTAAAGTTTTTCTAGTTGAGTGAAGTAAAGCATCAGCTTGGTTTCTAACTTCAATTACTTCTTTTTTCTTAGCATCAGCTTCTTTGTTAGCTTCAGCTTCGTTTACCATTTTCTCGATTTCTTCATCAGATAATCCAGATGAACCAGAGATAGTAATTTTGTTCTCTTTACCAGTTCCTTTATCTTTAGCAGATACATTTAATACACCATTTGCATCGATGTCAAATGTTACTTCAATTTGAGGAACACCTCTTGGAGCTGCAGGGATATCAGATAATTCGAACATACCTAAAGATTTGTTATCTTTAGCAAATTCTCTTTCACCTTGACCAACGTGAATAGATACAGCTGGTTGGTTATCTTCAGCAGTAGAGAATACTTGAGATTTTTTAACAGGAATAGTAGTTCCCTTTTCAATTAACTTAGTTAATACTCCACCTAAAGTTTCAATACCTAATGATAAAGGAGTAACGTCTAATAATAATACGTCTTTTACATCACCTTTTAATACACCAGCTTGAACAGCAGCACCAGCAGCTACAACTTCATCAGGGTTAACACCTTTATTTAAGTCTTTTCCAAAGAAATCTTTTACAACTTCATTAGCTTTTGGTAATCTAGTAGATCCACCAACCATGATAACTTCTTCAATTTCACCTTTGTCTAATCCAGCGTCATCTAAAGCTACTTTGATGTGATCTAAAGTTTCAGTAATTAAATCTTCAGTCATTGCTTCAAATTTTGCTCTTGTTAATGATTTAACTAAGTGAACAGGACCTGCTGCACCCATAGAGATGAATGGTAAGTTGATTTCAGTTGATTCTGCTGAAGATAATTCTTTCTTAGCATTTTCAGCTGCATCTTTTAATCTTTGTAATGCCATCTTGTCATTTTTAACATCAAAACCATTTTCAGCTTCAAACTCTGATGCTAACCAGTCAATAATAGCGTTATCGAAATCATCTCCACCTAAGAATGCATTACCATCTGTAGATAATACTTCAAAAGTACCATCACCGATTTCTAATGTAGTAACATCAAATGTACCACCACCTAAATCGTATACTAATACTTTCTCTTCACCTTTTTTATCTAAACCGTATGCTAATGAAGCAGCAGTTGGCTCATTGATAATTCTTAATACGTTTAAACCAGCAATAGTACCAGCTTCTTGAGTTGCTTTTCTTTGTGCATCATTGAAGTATGCAGGAACAGTAATAACTGCATCAGTAACAGGTGCTCCTAAGTACTCTTCAGCGTCAGCTTTTAATTTTCCTAAGATTTTTGCAGAAATTTCTTGAGGAGTATATACTTTATCACCAATTTCAACAGCAGCAGCACCATTTCTATCTACGATTTTGTATCCTACTTTTGATTGTGCTTCTTTAGCATTGTTTTCGTCCATCATAAGACCCATAATTCTCTTTACAGAATAAATAGTCTTCTCTGGGTTTGTAATAGCTTGTCTTTTTGCTGGATCACCAACTAAAACTTCTTCTTTGTCTGTAAATGCTACGATTGAAGGAGTAGTGTTTTTACCCTCTTTATTAGGGATAACTTTAGCTTCACCACCTTCGTAAACTGCCATACAAGAGTTAGTTGTACCTAAGTCAATTCCAATTACTTTGCTCATTTTTTTTCCTTATCAAGTTTTTATTTTTATTTTATTTATATTTTTTCAAATCTATTAGTTTTGAGACATTACGGTCAATCCTCAAAATAGAAAAGTTCTATTTTGAGGATAGTTCAAGGCGGGCAAAAAATTTAAGGGAGGAGCTTACTTATAGTAAGTGAGTCTCTTAAATTTTGTAGACCAACGCCGAAATATTCCAAAAGAGGACTTTTATCTACTTCTTACAGATTGAAACCATTGCTGGTCTTAACAATCTCTCTTTTAATTTGTAACCTTTTTGAAGTTGTGCAACAATTTGTCCATCTTCATGATCTGGGCTATCTACTTGCATTACTGCATCGTGGAAGTTTGGATCAAACTCACCATCAGTTTCTACAACTGAAATATCATGTTTTTCAAATGCAGTATAGAAGTTTTTGATTGTTAACTCAACACCCTCTTTTAATTTACCAAGTAATTCTTCTGTTGGTAAATCTTTTGCAGCTTCTTCAGCAGCTAATGCCATCTCTAATGTATCAATTGGAGATAATAAATCTTTAGCAAACTTTTCAGATGCGTAATCAATTGCAGCATATTTTTCTCTCTCAAGTCTTTTCTTGATGTTTTCAAAATCTGCGTGAACTCTTAGATATTTATCTTCTGATTCTTTTAATTTTGCTTCAAGCTCTGCAATTTTATCTTCAGCAGTTGCTTCTTTTGTTTCAGTTGTTTCTTCTGAAGTTTGTTCTTGTGTCTGCTCTTGAACTACTTCTTCAGTTTGTACTTCTTCTTTTTTTTCTTCGCTCAAATCTTTCTCCTAAAAAGTTGTTATATTTTTATAAAAGTATTCATAGTTTTTTGGTAGTTGCCCAACAACTAACATTTTTACATCTTCATTATTTACTTTACACTTATGACAAATACCAATATATTCAGCAGGCAAAAGCTCTTCAAAATAAAGACCTTCTTCAACTCTATCTAGAATCTCACCTTTTAAATATGTATTAATAGTAATTTCATCAAAGTTATAAGTTAATGCTAAATTCAAAAACTCTTTATAATTAAAGATTTCGAAATCAGAGTTTTGTATTGTTTGCCCAATTGCATTGTAAACTTCATAAGCTCCCACATCTTTTGAGATTCTTAAAATATCTTTCATAGATATTCCAATCATATCTTTTAAGAATCTAAATAATGCGTCTGAAAACTTTACATTGATTGCAAAAGTATTAAACTCTAGAATCATATATTTTTCATTTACATTTATAATATCTTGCAATACATCTGAATTCTCTTTTTTTATAAATACAGATACTCCAATTTGTGATGCATAATATTGTAATGCTTGTACATCAACATTTTCTACTATAAAGTTAAGTTTTGAAGTCCAATACTGTTTTAAAGCTTCAGTTGTTGGAGTTCTTCCACTACTTACGTGTTCTTGTGCTAAAAAACCTTCATCACCAAGTTTTTTAAAATACCCTCTAATAGTAGCAGGCGAATACGTAATATCATACATTGATTTTAACTGTGTAGAACCAATTGGCTCTAAGTGTTCAATATATGCTTTGATAATAGACTGTAATAAAAACTCTTTTTTATCTATCATGTTACAACCATTTTATATTTTTAGCACTCACTCTCTTGAACTGCTAAAGAATTATAACCTATTGAGTGTAAGTTTGTCAAGTAGTTTGATTTTTATTTATAAAATTTCTTTACTCTCTCCTAAAACTGGGGATAAATAATATAATTGTAAATTTAATGCGTTATATACTTAGTTATTCTATGTATATTTTTTATACAGAAAATCTACTCAAATAACAACAAAACTTACTTTTTATAGCAATTTTTAAGTTTAGTTAAATTTTAACTATGATAAATTGTCACTATATTGTAATTTTTAAACAATTTTTATATCACTTTATTGAATAATTACATTTTGATTATTTATTTATATGTGATATAATTATCTTATGCTAGTTTCAAAACTTACATAATTAATTAAGGAGAAGAAATGAAAAAAATCGCTACAGCTGCTCTATTAGGAGCTCTTACACTTCCAGCATTTGCTGCTGAATTCGTAACTATTGGTACAGGTGGAGTTACAGGAACATACTACCCAACTGGTGGTGCTGTTTGTAGACTTGTAAACAAGTACAAGAAAGAAACAAAAATCAGATGTTCAGTTGAATCAACTGGTGGTTCTGTATACAACATTAACACTATCAAAAATGGTGAATTAGATTTTGGTATTGCACAATCTGACGTAGTTTACCAAGCTGCTAAAGGTACTAAAAAATTTGAAGGTAAACCAGTTAAGAAATTAAGATCTGTTATGGCTATTTACCCAGAATTATTCACATTAGTTACAAGAAAAGATGCTAATATCAATGGTGTTATGGATCTTAAAGGTAAAAGAATTAACTTAGGAAACCCAGGTTCTGGAAACGAAGCTACAGCTTTAGCATTATTTAAAGCAGTAGGTATGCAAAAATCTGATTTAGCATTTGCTGGTGCTTTAAAAGCAGCTGAGATGCCAGATGCATTAAGAGATAACAAAATTGATGGTTACTTCTACATGGTAGGTCACCCAACTGCAAACATCAAAGATGCTTCAAACTCTGTTGATGTAAAAATCACTCCATTAGTAGGTGATAAAGTTGATGCATTAGTTAAAGCAAACCCATACTTTGCTCAAGCTGACGTTCCAGGTGGATTATATAAAGGTAACAAAGAAGGTACTCCTACATTTGGTGTAAAAGCAGTATTAGTTACAAGTTCTGATGTTAGTGATAAAGCTGTTCACACAGTAGTAAAAGCTATTTTAGAAAACTTTGATGCATTCAAAAAATTACACCCAGCTTACGCAAACATTACTAAAGAGTCTTTATTAGACGGTCTTTCTGCTCCATTACACGAAGGTGCAAAAAAATACTACAAAGAAGCAGGAATCTTAAAATAATTCCTACTAACAACTATTCAAGGGCTTAGGCCCTTGAAACTAGAGTTTTTATACGCCATTTAAATCTGTTTGAATGACGTATGAGAAATAATTAATAACTTTAAAGGATTTACTATGGCTATTTATGAAGAGAAGCCTCATAAACTTAGTGAATTGGAAGAAGAACAAGCAAAGGAAACCGAAGCCGTTGTTAACGAACTTGAAGGACAAAGAGTTTTTGGAACACAACACTACGAGTTCTGGCTTATTTCTGCAATTGCACTATCTTGGTCTTTATTCCAATTATATATTGTAGTTGAGCCAATCAATTCAACTATTTCAAGATCAGTACACTTAAGTTTTGCAATGGTACTTGCATTCTTAATTTATCCAATGTTTAAAAAAGAGTACTTTTTAAGAAAAATTAGATGGTTTGGGTACTGTTTTGCAGCAGTTGGTTTAGCAACTGCATCTTATATTGCTGTATTCTATGAAGATTTAGCACAAAGACCTGGTGATTATATTCAATTAGATATTGTTATGGCTTTACTTGCAATTGTAATTTTACTTGAAGCAGGTAGAAGAGTACTTGGTTTTGCATTAAGTTTAATTGCTATTGTATTCTTATCTTATGATGTACTTGGGCCTTATATGCCTGAACTAATTATTCACAAGGGTGCAAGTTTAAATAAACTAGCTGGACACATGTATTTAACAACTGAAGGTATTTTTGGTGTTCCGCTTGGTGTATCTGCTGGATTTGTATTCCTATTCGTATTATTTGGTTCATTATTAGATAAAGCGGGAGCTGGTGAGTACTTTATTAACTTAGCATTTGCAATGTTAGGTAAATTTAGAGGTGGTCCAGCAAAAGCATCTGTTGTTGCATCTGGATTTACTGGTATTATGTCTGGGTCTTCTATTGCAAATACAGTAACAACTGGTACATTTACAATTCCATTAATGAAGAAAACTGGATTTAGACCAGAACAAGCTGGTGCTGTTGAAGTTGCTTCATCTACAAATGGTCAATTAATGCCTCCTGTAATGGGTGCTGCTGCGTTTATTATTGCAGAGTTCTTAGGTATGGCATATACTGATGTAATTGTTGCTGCATTTATTCCTGCATTTGTTTCTTACTTTGCATTATTCTATATTGTTCACTTAGAAGCATTAAAACTAGGTTTAAAAGGTATGGATGATGAAGATATTCCACCAAAGTGGAAAACATTCGTTCAAGGTATTCACTACTTAATTCCTATTTTCTTCTTATTATATACATTAATGGTATTAAGAGAATCAGCTGCAAGTGCTGCGTTTAATGCTGTAATGTTATTAATGATGTTAATGGTAGTTCAACACCCATTCAGAGCTTTAATTACAGGTCAGAAATTAACTAAAGAGATTTGGTTATCTGGATTTGTTGATATTTTAGCTGGTATGATTTCTGGAGCTAAAAACATGGTTCCTATTGCTATTGCTACTGCATTAGCAGGTATTGTTGTTGGATCTATTACATTAACTGGTTTAGGACAAGTATTATTAGAAGTTATTGAGACATTATCAGGTGGAAACATCTTCTTAATTTTATTCTTAGCTGCTGGTATTTCATTAATCTTAGGTATGGGATTACCAACTACAGCTAACTATATTGTAATGGCATCATTAACTGCACCAGTAATTTTAGTGTTAGCACAAGATAATGGATTCTTAATTCCTGCAATTGCTGCTCACTTATTTGTATTCTACTTTGGTATTTTAGCCGATGATACCCCACCTGTTGGTCTGGCCGCCTACGCCGCTGCTGGTATTGCAAAATCAGATCCTATTAAAACAGGTATCCAAGGGTTTAAATATGATATTAGAACAGCAATTTTACCGTTTATGTTCTTCTTCAACCCAGAGTTATTACTAATTTCTGGAGTAGATTCATTTAACCCTGCTGATCCTAAAGGATGGGTGTGGATTACAAACCCACTTGAAATTGGAGTTATCTTCATAACTGCATTTATTGGTATGATAGCATTCTCGTGTGCAACACAAGGATACTTTGTAACTAGAGCGAATATTATTGAGAGATTAATGTTCTTAACAATTGTTCCATTTATGTTCTTACCAAAAATTATTGAAGAGTTTATGCACTTACCGAACCATCATATTTCATATGCAATTGGTTTAGGTATCTTTGCAATACTGTACTTTTTACAAAAAGCTAAAGGCAAAGCCGAAAAAGTTTCAACACACGAAGTACACTTATAAAAAAAGGGAAGCTAAATTAGCTTCCCTTTTTTAATGTGCTTTTTTTTAAAGAACCTTTTATTTAACAAAAGGTTTTTCGATTATGTATCCATAACCCTTATGAGAGATGATAAAGTCATCATCTTTAATTTTATCTTTTAATCTTTTCATTACTGTTCTAAATGCAGAATCATTTGTATTAATATCATTCCATACTTGCTCTTTAAAGCTCTCAACTGATACTACTTCACCAATATTTGCAATTAGTACTCCTAAGATATCTGCTTCTTTTTTAGATAGCTTTACAATATTCTCTTCATTGTATAACTTATCATTTGCAAGATTGTAAGTGTATGTTTTATTAATAGATACTAAATCTGTATTTTTAGCAGTATCTTTTCTATCTTCTAATACTTCTTTTTTTGCTTTTTGAAGCATTTCCATCATATTATCAATATTTAATGGTTTTACAAAGTATCCAAGAACTCTTAAGTTAATTAGTCTTAATAAGTCCTCTTCATTTTTATGTGCACTTACAATGATAAACCTTTGATTCGGAATGATTTTTAGTATCTCTTCAATCATATCCATACCATCCACATTCGGCATTTTAAGATCAGTTAGAACTAAATCAAAAGTTTTGTTTTCATCATAGTTTTGCTTTAATAATGAATAACCTTCTTGCCCATCATGAGCAACAACAACCTCATCAAAAATAGTATTTAGATAGAATGCCAATGTTTTTCTTGCTACATCCTCATCTTCAACTAAAAGTACTCTTGTAATATAATCACTCATCTTTTCTCTTTCTATCCCCGTTATAAATAGTTATTATTATAGCAAGTTTTTTATTAACCTCATAAAATTATAGTAAATTCAACCCCATCTTTGGTATTAGAAGCTTCAATTTTACCTTTCATATTCTTTTCAATAATAACTTTTGCCATATATAAACCAATACCTGTACCTTGATTTTCAAACTTCGTCGTAAAGTAAGGTTCAAACATTCTCTCTAATACTTTTGATTCTATTGTTCCACAGTTATTTGAGATATATACATAGATTTTATCTTTTTTGATAACTTCCATTTCAACTTTAGGTTTAAACTTCTCATTTTGTTTTTTGATAATTGCTGCATCTACTGCATTATTTAAGATATTTACAACTACTTGTTCAAACTCATTTTCAAAACTATCAATTTCCACGTCATCACCAGTAATTTCTAAATCAACACCATTTTGTTCAAAAGATGTAGCTACAATCTTTGAACTTTGAATAAGTGATTCTTTTATATCAAATAGTTTTCTATCTTTTGTTGGCTGATAGAAGTTTCTAAAGTCATCAATAGTTTGTGACATATAATCAATTTGAAGTTTTGCACTAGCAACTGATTCGTGTAAGTCTTCTTTTGTAAAGTTACTAAAGTTATCTCTAATAAAGTGAAGTAATAAGTTAATATTGTTTAGAGGTTGTCTCCATTGGTGGGCAATATTTCCAAGCATTTCTCCCATAGAAGCCATCTTATTTTGTTGAATTAAAATTCTATCTTTTTCAATATTCTTTTCAACTTCAATTGCAACTTGTTGCTTTAACTCTTCTTCGTTCATTTTGATTTTTGTAATATCATTTAAATATCCATAAAATGATATTACTCTTCCATAATCATCTTTAACAAGAATAGTTCTGTTATATACCCATTTTACATTATCATTTTTATCAATTACCCTATGGATATTTGTAAATGAAGTCTTATCATTTTTAATGGCTTTTTTTACAATTGCTTTATGAACTTCCACATCATCTTTATGCATAAAATCAAAGTATGATATTTTAGACTCTACAAAGTCCTCCACATCATAACCATATGCCTCAATACTTTTAGATACAAATTTAACAGAGAAGTTATCATCATTTTTCCATCTAAAGATTACGATTCTACCAAACTCTGTTAATAACTCAACGTTTCTTAACTCTTTTGTTAAGGTCATCCTATTATCAATATCCATAGACATCATAAGCATTCTGTTTGAGTTCTCACTAATGAAGGCTTTACCTCTAACTAAAACCCATCTATAATTACCCTTTTTCTCTCTTAGTCTATATTCACAAATAAAGTGTTCATTCTTTCCTGAGATATGTTCACTAAACTCTTTTAGAACCTTTTGCTTATCATCTTTATGAATTAAAGTTAACCACTCTTTGAAGTTTTGGATTTCATCTCTTTTATATCCAAACATATCAAGCCATTTATTTGAAAAGAAGATTTTGTTTGTATCAAGATTAATATCCCATAAGCCATCATTAGAAGCAATAATAGCAAGTTCATATCTATCTTTCCACTTACTTAATAAGAAGTTCTTTCTTTCCATTCTTTGGTTATATCTATTAAATATAGTATTAATAAATCTACCAAAAATATTTGCTGTTGTAATTAAAATAATAGCTATAAAGATAATAATGAAAATACCAATAATTAGCCTGTTTTCATGTTCTATTTTAATTTGTCTGATTTCATTTTTTAAGAAGTTGTTTTTAACAATAATTTTATAGTTGTATTTAGGGAAAGTATATACAAAATCAGTATTATCTAATAAATCAAATCTATTAATATCTTTTACTAAAATAGTTTTTCCTAAACCATTATAGTTATAAACAAGTTTTTCATTTATATCATAAAATACAAAGTGTGCATTCTCTTCTAAATTGCTTGTATTTACAAGAGATTCTAAGATAGCTTGTCTTGTAAGAGCTTTCATATCATCAACTTCAGAGAAGACTCCTAACATAAGTCCTTTAAAATCAATGAATTTAAAATATGATAATCTTACTTCTCTTTTTTTACCATCTATCCAATATGTCATATTATCATTACTATTATATTGAATACTTCTTAGCATGAACCTATTGAATTTTTCTGTATTAATTTTTGAGTTTGTTTGTTTTCTTAGGTACTCTATAATATCTCTACCATACAAAACATCATAAGAGATTGCATCAAAAAGCATAAAATCAACATTTTTTGTTTTCTCTAAAATATACATATAGTTTTTTAACATATCTAAATCTAAAGCTTCATTTCTAAGGGTAAAAGATTTTGTATAACCTTGTAGTTCATAAACATATTTAACTAAGTCATTCTCTACAGAATCAACCCTTTCACTTCTTTTTATATTTACAGTTTCAATATAGCTTTTTAGGATATTTTGATTATAAAAACTTTCACTTTGAAGTAAAAGTTTAATTTTATTTCCTTCTTGATATTTAAAGAATAGGTATACAACAATAGAAGATAGGATTGCTAATATAATTACGAAGATTAAAGGAGTATAAACGATTTGATTTTTTATATCCAAGAGGTTATAAAATTTCTTTTTCTTAGGCCACATAAAAAATCATCCTTTATACTAATATGTAATTTTTGCTAAATATAATCCGTTTGCAGGAGCTGGTGTTTTAAACACTCTTTTTTTCATAGTAAGTTGTTCATTTAAATCTAAAATGCTAAGTTTACCATCATTAATTTTAAGTAAGAACCCTACCATTAATCTAATTTGTGATCTTAAGTATGAGTTTGCTGTAAATTTAAATACATAAATATCTTTGTATTTGTAAAAAGAAGCATCAAAAACTTCCCTTACCGTATTCTCTTTATCACTTCCTAGTTTATGAAAGTACTCAAAGTCATATTCACCAATAAATGCTTTTATTGCTTCACATAAAATCTCTTCATTTACTTTAGGTACATATGTTACATATTTATCATTAAAAGGTGTTGTAGGTTTTGTAGTAATCACATATCTATAAACTCTTTTTTTAGCATGAAACCTTGAGTGAAACTCATCATGTACTTTACTTATATGATTTATTTTTACAGAAGAAGAAAGATGGTTATTCATCACATCTTTTAGTTTTTGTAAGTTATTCCAAAAAGCAGGCAAAATACAATTGAAAACCTGTCCTGTAGCATGAACATCTTTGTCTGTTCTTCCAGATAAAACTATATTTGTTTTTATATTTATTCGTTTAAAGGCTCTATGAAGTTCATCTTCAACAGTAAGACCATTGGGTTGTCTTTGAGAGCCTTGATAGACAGAACCATCATAAGAGATATTAAATTTGACGTTCATGTATATTAATACTCTTTTTTAACAGTTCTTGAATAAATAGCATATGTTCCAAGTAACCAAACAGCTGGAACTATATATAAAGTATGAAGCAATAACTCTTTACCTAAAGATTTTGATGCGACATAATATAAAACAACAGCTACAAGAGAGTATGCTACTGCTCTATTTTTCTCATATCTTGGATTAAAGTATCCAAATGTAATCACTAAAAATAGTGATAATAGTGGGAATAAAGAAGTTAAAATAAAGAAAGTTAAATCATCAATATCTTGATTTAATCTAATTCTTTCTTTCCAGTAATTTAAAGTAGTTGTAAAAATACCCATTCTACTATCTGCTATAGAGTCATTAATATACATTGATTTAAAGTTAATTTGGTTTACCTCTTTGTCATCAACAAAAAAAGCTTTTCCATTATCAAGTTTAAATGATAAATCCCCTTTGTCATTATCTAAAACAGCAGAGTTACTAATAATAAACTGATCTCTTCCATCTTGTGTTTTAAACAGCTTAATTTGGTTATAAACTTTGTCATCTTTATCTTGAATATAAATCAACCAGTCACCAAATTTCTGACCAAACTCAGAAGCTTTAATATTGAAACTTGCCTCTTTTTTCTTTATATCTAAAAACTGTTTTGTTAAGAATTTTGTTTTAGGAATAAGTCCAACAGATATAACAACTAAAGCTAAAGATACTACAAAAGTAACAGGTAAAAATAGTTTTAAAATCTTTACAGGGTTTAGTCCAAATGAAGTAATAACTGTTAATTCATATTCACTTGCAAGTTTTGATAGGGTAATTACAAGAGAGATAAAAAATGAGATGGGCATAGTATAAAAAACAATTTGAGGAATTACATATGCATAAAGTGTAAATAACTCAAAAAAGTTAATTGTAATAATTGAAGTTAATGCAGCAATTTTTACTAAAAATACTACTGATGTAATAAAATATAACCCTAAAAATATTGGGAAAAATGTAATTGCTAATTGAGAATATAAATAATGTTTTAATTTCAATAAATAACCTTTAAAAAATCTTCTAATCTAAAAAAATATTCAAATAGCATTCCCATTACTAAATATGGTATAAATGGAGTTTGAATATCTTTTTTTACAATATTCGAATAAATCGATGGTATTATAGCAAAAATTGCTGCTAAAAATACAGCTATAAGTGCGCCTTTAAGACCTAATACAATTGCAATTACTGCAACTATTGGTATATCACCCTCACCTAGAGCCTCTTGTGTTCTTAAACTTTCATCTTTTTGAAGCTTTGACTTTATATTTTGAATATAGAAAGTTAATACAAAATTTAATAAAACAAAAGCCCCCGCAAATATAAAAGCATATTTAAAAGAGTCTATTAATCCATTTGATGTTGCAAAAAATGAAACAACGAAAGCTATTAAAAGTAAATAGTCTGGAACTGCTTTATAATCAAAATCTATAAAGGATAGAGTTATTAATGTATAAACAAGAATTAACATAAAAAGTAATTCCAATGAAAGCCCTATTTTTAAAAATAAAGCAAATGAAAGTACAGCACTTAACAGTTCAACAATCAAATACCTTAAAGGTATTTTTGTTTTACAATATGCACACTTACCATTTAAAAATATATATGAAAATATTGGGATATTATAATACCAAGCAATTGTAGTATTACATGAAGAGCAGTGACTTCTTGGAGTTACTATTGACTCCCCTTTAGGAAGTCTTGATATTAGAACATTTAAAAATGAACCAATAACTGCTCCAAAAATAAGACTAAATGCCTCCAAATCTTCTCTCTCGATTATTAAAATCGCTAATTATATCGTCAAGTTCTGAAGAGTTAAAATCTGGCCAATAAGTTTGAGTAAAAAACATTTCAGCATAAGCATTTTGCCATAAAAGATAGTTTGAAAGTCTAACTTCTCCACTTGTTCTAATTAGAATATCAACATTTGGCATACCAGCAGTATCAAGACATGATTCAAAGTTTTCTTCATTTACCTCTAGATTTTGTTCATTTAATTTTTTTACAGCTCTTAAAATCTCATCTTTTGAACCATAATTTAATGCTAAAACTTGAGTAAGTCCAGAACAATGTGAAGTTTTATCTTCAACATCTTTTATTGTTTTTTGTAAAGCTTTTGAGAATCTTGAAATATCTCCAATAGCTTTAAATCGAACATTGTTTTCTAAATAAATAGGTAACTCTTTTTTGAAGTACCTATCAAGAAGTTTCATTAAGAACTCAACTTCTAATTTTGGTCTTGACCAATTTTCAGTTGAAAAAGCATATAAAGTAAGATACTTAATACCAATAGTTGAGCAATACTTAGTGATATCTCTAACTACTTTAGCACCTTCTTCATGTCCTGCTGTTCTTTTTAAACCTCTTTCACTAGCCCATCTACCATTTCCATCCATGATCATAGCTATGTGAGCTGGCATTGTTTGATTATTCATTTTCGTTAAACTCTTCTTGAAGTCTATTTAAAATACCAAGTGAAACATCAAGTTTTTCACCTTTAAATGAGTATGAGTTATCTTTTAAAATTAATTCAATCTCATTTGTATCTGAACCAAAACTGTTTTCATTTCCTAAAATATTTAGACATACAGCATCTAAGTTTTTCTTTGTAAGCATTGAAGAAGCAGAATTAAGTGCAGTAACTTCATCCATTTCTGCTTTAAATCCAATAGAGTAAATCTCAGATTTATCAAGTGAACTTAAGATATCCATATTTTGTTTTAACTCTAAGTTCCATGATTCACCAATCATCTCTTTTTTCATTTTTCCATCTTGTGGGAATGACGGTACATAATCACTTACAGCTGCAACCATAAATAAATAAGGAGTTTTTTGAATAAGTTCTGGTCTTGAGTCATCCATTAAAGTAGCTTTTGTTAAAACACCTTTTTTAGCAACTCTTACAGAATCAACTAAATAGTCATACATCTCTTTTGAGCTCTCAACTGGAATTACATGAATATCTTTTGGTAAGTTTTCATGTCCTCTTGAACTAACAAGGCAAACTTCTGCACCTTTTAAATAAAGTGCTAATGCAAGTGAACTAGCCATTTTTCCAGAAGAGAAGTTTGAAATATATCTTACATCATCAATTCTCTCTAACGTTCCACCACCACTTAATACAATTTTTCTATTTACCCAGTACTCTTCTTTTAGTAACTCTTTTGCAGTTGCCCAAAAAATTGCTTCAGGATCAGCCATAGCTCCATCCCCAACATCTTTACATACAAGCTCTTTTGTTTGAGACTCAATAATATCAAAATTACAAAGTTTTAACATTTTTAAACTAGCTTGTGTAATTGGGTTTCTAAGCATATTTGTATTAGCAGCAGGTGCTAGTATTTTCATTCTTGGATATGCTAAAGCTGTTTGTGTTAATAAATTATCAGCTAAACCATTTGATAATTTATTGATTGTATTTGCAGAACATGGTGCAATTACAAAAATATCAGACCACTTACCAATATCAATATGATTATAGTCTTGTGTTTTATCCCAATTTTCATTTGCTTCTTCAAGTACTTTACTTTGAGAAATAGCTTCAAATGTAATTGGGCTTATAAATTTTTTGGCACCTTCAGTCATAATAACTCTAACTTTTGCACCAGCTTTAATATATAATCTAATTAATTCTAAGGCTTTATAAATTGCAATAGAACCTGTTACTGCAACTAATATTTTTTTATCTTTTAATAACATCTAATTTCTTTTTATTTATTTATCAAAATGTTTAAAGAAGTACCCTTCTACAGCTCTTTTTTTAGCTCTAGTCATATAAAGTTGTCCCTCTTTTACATCTGTTGTAACAGTAGAACCTGCTGCAATCATTGTATTATCTGCAACATTTACAGGAGCTACTAATTGAGTATCAGAACCTACAAATACATTTTTACCAATAATTGTTTTGTATTTAGAGATACCATCATAGTTACAAGTAATTGTACCACAACCAATATTTGTACCCTCATCAATTTCACAATCTCCAAGGTAAGTTAAGTGACCAGCCTTTACACCATTTAACTTAGCTTTTTTTGTCTCTACAAAGTTTCCAATATGAGTTTTATTTAGTTCACTTCCTGGTCTAATTCTAGCCATTGGTCCCGCATCAGAGTCAACTAAAACTGAGTCTTCAATAATAGTATTTGTTTTGATATGAGAGTTTACAATTTTTGTATTACCTAAAAGTGTCACTCCATTTTCTAAAATAGATTCACCTTCAATCTCAACACCCTCTTCTATATAAATAGTATCAGGCAGTCTCATAATAACACCAGCTTTTAAGAACTCTTTTTTGATTCTATTTTGGTGAATCACTTCTGCATCAGCAAGTTCCACTTTTGAGTTAACACCTTTGAAGTTCTCTTCGTTTACTGAAAGTGGTTTTAATACTAAGTTTTGATTAATAGCCATTTCAACTAAATCAGTGATATAGTACTCTGCTTGTGCATTGTCATTTGATAATTTTGGTAAATTTTCAAGTAAGAATTTTGTATCAAATTGATAGATACCTGCATTTGCTGTTTTAACTGCTAACTCTTCGACAGAAGCATCTTTTTGCTCAACAATTTTTTTAACAGAACCATCTTCTACAATAACTCTACCATATCCATCAGCACTATCTAGTTCTAATACAGACATAACAATAGTTGCATCAATATCAAACTTTTTTAGTTCTTCTGCTTGAATTAGTGGCATATCTCCATTTAAAACTAATACTTGCTCATACTTTGGAGTAATACCCATAACAGCACCACCAGTTCCTGGATAATTTTCATGATCTTGAATTACAAAATTGATATTTTCAAAATACTTTTCCATTTCAGCTTGAACTCTGTTTGCTTGATGAAAAAGTACAACTGTAATATCATCACTTAATTTTAATGCTTCTTTGATTGAGTAATATAACATTGGTTTACCAGAGATTTTATGTAAAACCTTTGGCGTTGTAGATTTCATTCTAGTACCCGCACCTGCAGCTAAAATTATAATTGATTTGTTATTCATTATTATCCTTGTAAAACTTCATTAACTTCTTTTTTTAGATTATCAGAAACTTCTTCTAATGATCGTCGCATTTTATCATCACTAATATTACTATTTAATAATTTTTGAAGATTTTTTTCTCTATCTTTAAAAAATTGCGCAACTTTTTTGCTTTTTGGGTTTTTGTTATACATTAAAACACCTGAAGCAACTAAGGCTATTACCAATTTAACATGCCCAAATATTGCTGCATAATTAAGTAGAGTAAATCCTGCATTATCAGGTTCATTCATATTAGCACCAGCTGCAATTAGCCATCTTGCAATTTTATAGTTACCATTCCATTGGGTATGGTGAAGAGCCGTTCTTCCTTGCTTATCTTTAATTGATAGATCTGCTTTTTTTGTTAGAAGTTTTTCAATAACTTCTAGATTATTAGCAATTACAGTTTTATGATAAACTGTTTTACCTTCTAAATCTTGTTGATCTACATTTACTCTAAACTTCAAGAAGAATACTAATCTTTCTAAAAACTTCTCTTTTGCTTCTTTAATAGTAAGTTTTAATCCTTCTTCAACTAAAACAGATAAAGGAGTATTACCATCTCTATCTACTACATTTGGATTCATTCCATAATTTAAAAGAAGTCTAATTAATTCAAAATTATTATGTACTACTACATCAAACAGTACCGTTCTTCCATCACTTCTTGGATTATCAAGTTTTGGTCTTAAAGGAAGAATTTTTTTCAATAATAAGAAATAATTCTTTGGTTCTTCACTATCATCTTCTAATAGATGAGAATCTTTGATTACTTTATCAATTAAGTAATCAATAGCTGTTTTTTCTTCATTATCTCTATTTTCAATATCAGCTTCGTTTTTGATTAAGAATGTAATCATTCTTAAATTTGGATGACCTTTTAAAATTTCTCTATATAAAATAGTCTTACCATTTTCATCTCTTACATTTACATTTGCACCAGAATCCAATAAGAACTGCATATGTTTATAGTTTTTCTTATCAATTTCTTTACTTAATGTAGTATTACCCTCATCGTCAAACTTATCAATTAAAAGACCATTCTCAATAAGTAAAGTAACTATCCCTAAATATGTTCTATCATCTTTTACTAAAACATATTTTCCTTCAAAATCTTTCTTTTTTACTTTTTGTAAATCTAAAATATGAAGAATCTCATCTAAAACTGTTTTATTCTTTTTATCAACGTCATTTAAGTTGATATCTTTTTTAATTAGAAGTTTTATTAAATCAATATTTTGTTCACCTAATAAAACAGCATTAAACAAAATATTTTGACCATGAATATCTCTATGGTTAATATCTATTCCATTTAAAATTAAAGTTTCTGCAACTTCTGTATTTTCTTTTAAAACAGAATTATAAAGTACTGTTTGATTATTTTCGTCTGTTAAATTGATATCTTCAATATTGTTTATTACTTCTTTTACAATATTTACATTTCCACCCTCAACAGAATCAAATAAAACAGTTTTATTATAATTATCTTTTAAATTAAAATCAGGATTGTAGTTAAGTAAAATTCTAAATACTTTAAAGTCACCTTCCAAGGCAACATCTTGAAGAATTGTTCTGTTTGAAGAGTTTTTATGGTTTACACTTGCTCCATTGTCAAGTAAAAACCTAATCATCATACCGTCACCTTTTGAAACGGCTTCAGCTAGTACTGTTTTTCCATATTCATCTTCGATGTTTATATCAACACCATTTTTCAAAAGGATTCTTATAGACTCTATTTTTCTTTTTGCTACAAGAGGGAAAAGGATTGTTCTACCCTTCTCATCTCTTTGATTTATATCTATTCCACCGCTGATAAGTTTTTGTATTTTAGTGGCATCCACATCGTTTTTTAGTAGTTCCTTTTGAAAAGTTTCATAGTCACTACCTTTAAACAACTTTAGCATGATATAAATCCTTAAATGAGTCTATCTAGTTTTTTTATATATTTTATCTAAGTTTTTATTAATTTTTTGCTTTAATTTCTCTTTCTACTTCTAGAATTTCTAAATGATCTCTTTTTATTATTTTTTTTATCATCATAATTACTTTCCCTACGATTATAATGTTTTCTATTGTTACTTCTATCGTTATTATCTGATACTAAGTTTGATTTTAGTGTTCTTTCAATAAAAGAATTAAATGAATTTCGAAGTATATATGCCTTGTCATGATCTGGGAAAATTTCTGGTAATTTATATGATAACCAAAGATATAAAGATATCTTTTTTACTTCATCTTCAACTAGTAATAAATCCTTTTGAGTTACTGCTTTTTTTGGAAGAGTAATAGAAGGTTTATAGTGACAAACTTTCTTTTTTATTACCGATGCAATATAAGCTTGATATGCTTGCAAAATGATATTTGATTTTGTAGTTATTGGAGCTTGTGCTAATAAATACTTTTCTTCCATCTTTAGATTATGTCTGGTATCTACAATTTTCGCAGCTTCAATCATAGAAGATATACTTGCTGCAACAAATGGTCCTGAGAAAATCATATTATCTTTAAAATATTTTAATACTTTTGTTAAAGAATTCGATTTTATATGACTTGCTAAACCTTCAAGTTGATTTGTATTAATTTTTACTCTAAATGGAGGTTTTATAGTTTTAACTGGTTGTGTAAACTCTTCTTGAACATGTCTTAAAACATCTCTTCTTGTAGCACCTAAAAATCCAGCTTCAAAATGTCCATATCTTCCAGCACGTCCTGCAATTTGAACAATTTCATTAACATTTATTTTTCTTTTGCTAACGCCATCAAATTTTGTATCTGTTGTAAATAATATAGTTTTAATAGGAAGATTTAATCCCATTGCAATTGCATCAGTTGCAATTAAAATATCTGTTTTTTTCTCTCTAAATCTTCTAGCTTCATCACGTCTTACTTCAGGTGATAAATTTCCATAAATTACAGAAACAGAATATTTTTTTTGAAGTTTTTGTTTTAATTTTAATACATCTGCTCTTGAAAATGCAATAAGTGCAGTTGAAGGTTCTAAGTTTCCTAAAGCCACATGATGATCTAAAACTTTTAGTTCGTTTTTTCTTTTGTGTTTTACAACTTCTAGTTCTTCTCCTAAATACCTAGCTATTCTTTTTACAGCTTCAAGTGCATTAACACTTCCTGTCATAATTACTTTTTTTGCCGGACATCCAATGATTGCATTTACCCATGCCCAACCTCTGTCAATATCATCAAGCATTTGAACTTCATCAATTACTGCAACATCAACATCTAAATCAAAATCCAACATTTCAATAGTTGAACATACATGTGCTGCATCTTCATCAAAGATTTGCTCTTCACCTGTAATAAGTGTTGCTTCTATGTTTGATTCTTTTAAATCTTCATAACCTTCAAGGGCCAATAGTCTTAATGGTGCTAAATAAAGTCCAGAGTTTGCCTCTTTTAATTTTTGCATAGCATTATATGTTTTACCAGAGTTTGTAGGTCCTACGTAAAATTCAAGCTTTCTATTTAAGCTTCTTGCTAGGGGATATAACTCTTTTAAATCACAGTTTAATAGTGTGTGTAGTTGTTCTTGCCAATTTTCTTTCATGGGCGTATTATAGTAAATTGAATATAATATCGTATTAAATGAAGAAGGACTTTAATGAAATGTGAACATTTTGGTGCATGTGGTTCATGTACTTTATATGACAAAACATATGATGAGCAGTTAGAATATAAAAAACAAAGAGAACAAGACAGATTCTCAGATTTTACAACAGACGAGTTCGAAATTATAAAAAGTAGTGAGCAAAATTTTAGAAATAGAGCAGAATTTAGAATCTGGAAAAATTTTGATGAAAACAATAACCCTACTTTATCTTATGCTATGACAAGTTTTGAAAAAGAATCTTTAGAAATTAATTCCTGTCAAATCGTAAGTCCTCAAATTAGTGAGCTTATGCCAACTCTATTAGAAGACTTACAAGCAACAAAAACTTTATCATTTAAAATTTATGCTATAGAGTTTTTAGGTTCAACAACAAATGATATGTTAGTAACTATTATCTATCATAGAAAACTTGATGAAGCATGGGAAAAAGAAGCAAAAGATTTAGAGAAAAAACATAATATTAAAATCATTGGAAGATCAAGAAAACAAAAAGTTGTATTAAGTGAAGATTACATCAATGAAACTTTAAATATTAATAATCAAGACTTCCACTTCCAATATAAAGAAGGTGGATTTACTCAACCAAATACAAATGTAAATATTCAGATGATTGAATGGGTATTAAACAATATTGAAACTAGTAAAAATGATTTATGTGAACTATATTGTGGCGGTGGTAATTTCACTATTCCATTAGCAACTAAATATAGAAAAGTTTTAGCAACAGAGATTTCTAAAACATCTATCAACTCAGCTTTAAAAAACTGTGAATTAAACAACACTTCAAATATCGATTTTATTAGAATGAGTGCTGAAGAGTTTGTAGAAGCTTTAGAAGAAAAAAGAGAGTTTAGAAGATTAAAAGATGTAAACTTAAAAGATTATTCTTTTGATTCAATTTTTGTAGATCCTCCTAGAGCAGGACTTGATGATTTAACAAGAAAACTAGTTACTAATTACAATCATATTATATATATTTCATGTAATCCAGAGACTTTACATAGAGATTTAGAAGTTTTAACTAAAACACATAAGATAGAAAAATTCGCATTATTTGATCAGTTTGCATACACTGGACACATTGAATCTGGGGTTATTTTAACCAAGTTTTAATTTTAGCTTAGATAGAATCGTACATATACGTGTTTTATATAAAGTAGACCCATATAAAAAGGCAGAAACATGAGAATTAATACAAATATTGCAGCAATGAATGCCCAAGAAGCAAATAAAAATACAAATTCAAGATTAAATAGTTCTCTTGAAAAACTATCATCTGGATTAAGAATCAACAAAGCAAGTGATGATGCTTCTGGTTTAGCTATTGCTGATAAATTAAGAACTCAAGCTAGTTCATTGGGGCAATCTATTTCAAATGGTAATTCTGCTGTTGCTTTAACACAAATTGCTGATAAAGCTATGGCTGAACAATCTAATATTTTAGATATTGTTAAAACAAAATTAATCCAGGCTGCTACAGATACTACTTCTGAAGAAGGTAGAACTTCTATTGCTAAAGATATTAATAAACTATTAGATCAATTAAACAACATTGCTAGCCAAACAAATTATAATGGTACAACATTACTGCAAGGAGCATCTGCTGGAGCATCGGTAAGTGCTCTCAATTTTCAAATGGGAGAAACTGACACAGATATAATATCTACATCTTCTGGAGTCCAATCAAATACAACAGGATTGGGATTAAGTGCATTAAAAGTAGATTCAAGTGGTGCTTCAGGTACTATTTCTGCTGGTGGAGCTAGAGCTTATTTAGATGAAATTGATAGTGCATTAAATACACTAAATGGATGGAGAGCAGACTTCGGTTCTACTCAAAACCAATTAGAGTCAGCTATTAGAAATCAAATGACTCAGCAAACTAATATTAAAGCTGCTGAATCTGTGATTAGAGATGTTGATTATGCTGCTGAAAGTGCAAACTTCAACAAACAGAATATCATCTCTCAGGCTGGTACGTATGCTATGAGTCAAGCTAATAACGTTCAACAAAATGTTATGAGACTTCTACAATAATAAGTTTTAAAAAATTAATTACCAAAGAGGATATTAATGAAAGCATCAAATACAATACCTGAAGATATTATTAAAATTCAAAAAAAGTTAGCAACCTTTGAAAAAGGTTCTAGAAATCATAAAAAGTATGTAAAGATACTAGCTAAACATATAAAAAAACACAATATGAAAAGAAGAGTTACTAGTAATATTAAAACAATAGAAGCTATTCAAAAAATAAGTAAAGAAAAAACTATAGATAAGGACAACAATGAGAATTAATACAAATATTGCTTCTATGAATGCCCAAGAAGCAAATACTAATACAAATAAAAAATTAAATAATTCTTTAGCAAAATTAAGTTCAGGTTTAAGAATTAATAAAGCAAGTGATGATGCTTCTGGTCTAGCTATTGCTGATAAACTTAGAACTCAGGCTAGTTCATTAGGTCAATCTATTTCCAATGGTAATTCTGCTGTTGCTTTAACACAGATTGCTGATAAAGCTATGGCTGAACAATCTAATATTTTAGACATTGTTAAAACAAAATTAATCCAGGCTGCTACAGATACTACTTCTGATGAAGGTAGAACTGCTATTGCTAAAGATATTGATAAATTACTAGATCAATTAGATAATATTGCTCAACAAACAAACTATAACGGTACAACATTACTTCAAGGTTCTGCTGCATCAGGAGCAAATGCTGCTAGTGCATTAACATTCCAAATGGGGGAATCTAGCGGGGATACTATTGCTACTACTTCAGGTATAAGATCTAATACAGATGGTTTATCACTTAGTGCTGTTTTAACTGCTGTAAGTGGAGGTACATCAGGTAATCTTACATCTTCTGGAGCAAGAGATTTATTAGATGATATTGATACAGCACTAAATACATTAAACGGATGGAGAGCAGACTTCGGTTCTACTCAAAACCAATTAGAGTCAGCTATTAGAAATCAAATGACTCAGCAAACTAATATTAAAGCTGCTGAATCTGTGATTAGAGATGTTGATTATGCTGCTGAAAGTGCAAACTTCAACAAACAAAACATCATCTCTCAGGCTGGTACTTATGCTATGAGTCAAGCTAATAATGTTCAACAGAATGTTACTAGACTATTACAATAATCAATAATATTTGATAAAAAGAAGAGAAAAACTCTTCTTTTTATTTATCTTCTTTCAATTTAAACTAATTTTAAGAATTGGTGTGTAATAATTACTTTATACCTTTTAGGGATTAATTGATTCCAAAGAGTGGTTGACTCTATGCTCAATAAAATGAGAATGTCTTTAGGCTCCCGTGTCAGGGTAAATCTTTTTATCTCAAAAAAGGATTTATTATGAGAATTAATACAAATATTGCTTCTATGAATGCTCAAGAAGCTGCAACTAACACTAACTACAACTTAAAAAACTCACTAGAGAAATTATCTTCAGGATTAAGAATTAATAAAGCAAGTGATGATGCTTCTGGTTTATCTATCGCTGATAAACTTAGAACTCAGGCTAGTTCTATTGGTCAATCTATTGCTAATGGTAATTCTGCTGTGTCTTTAACACAGATTGCTGATAAAGCTATGGCTGAACAATCTAATATTTTAGATATCGTTAAAACAAAATTAATCCAAGCATCAACAGATACTACTTCTGATGAAGGTAGGACTGCTATTGCTAAAGATATTAACAAATTGTTAGACCAGTTAAATAACATTGCTGATCAAACTAACTATAATGGAACAAAACTTTTAGAAGGTGCTACTTCTGGTGCTTCTTCTTTAACATTCCAAATGGGTGAATCTAGTGGAGATACTATTTCTACTACTTCTGGTGTTTGGTCAACTACTGATGGATTATCGCTTAGTGGATTAAAATCTGCTGCAAACGTTGGTTCTGGTGGATTTGCTAATGCAAGTGCAGCAAGAGAATTTCTTGATGACATTGATAGTGCATTAAATACACTAAATGGATGGAGAGCAGACTTCGGTTCTACTCAAAACCAATTAGAGTCAGCTATTAGAAATCAAATGACTCAGCAAACTAATATTAAAGCTGCTGAATCTGTGATTAGAGATGTTGATTATGCTGCTGAAAGTGCAAACTTCAACAAACAGAATATCATCTCTCAGGCTGGTACGTATGCTATGAGTCAAGCTAACAATGTTCAACAAAATGTTACTAGATTATTACAATAATTAATATTGTATTGATAGGAGTTATGGGGTTGAAACATAAATAATTTAGGGGTCAATGGATTCCGAAGAAGGACCTCCTTCTATGCTTGGTAATACA
>Ga0208435_100043_pt1 | contig 55366 bp, 45 predicted proteins | sample 24_taG_FD_184097 | JGI IMG/M metagenome (GOLD analysis project Ga0208435, IMG submission 184097) | Marine viral communities from Cariaco Basin, Caribbean Sea - 24_WHOI_OMZ (SPAdes) (version 2) | ecosystem: Environmental > Aquatic > Marine > Oceanic | place: Caribbean Sea: Cariaco Basin...
CTGCCAATGATCTTCGCTTTTTGCTGTTTGATGTCCTTGGTGCAGACAAGCTGCACGAACTGGAAAAATACGCCGATGCCACGCCCGACCTGATCTCGGCCGTGATCGACGAAGCCGGCAAACTGGCCGCGGAAGTGATCCAGCCCACCAACCAGGTTGGCGATCGCCAGGGCTGCAGCTACGACCCGGAGACCAAGCTGGTCAAAACCCCGGATGGCTTCAAGGCCGCTTACGACAAATTCGTGGAAGGTGGCTGGACCGCACTGGACGCACCCATCGAGTTCGGTGGCCAGGGCCTGCCTCACACGCTGAAATTCGTGGTGGACGAGATGGTGTGCTCCACCAACCTGTCGCTGGGCATGTACCCCGGCCTGACGCATGGTGCCATCAGCGCCCTTTATGCCCACGGCTCCGACGAGCTGAAGCAGACCTACCTGGAAAAACTGATCTCCGGTGAATGGACCGGCACCATGTGCCTGACCGAGCCCCAGTGCGGCACCGATCTGGGCCTGATCCGCACCAGGGCAACCCCGAACGACGACGGCAGCTACGCCATCGAAGGTACCAAGATCTGGATTACCGGCGGCGAACACGACCTGGTCGACAACATTGTGCACCTGGTACTGGCCAAGCTGCCGGGCGCACCGGATACCACCAAGGGCATTTCCCTGTTTGTGGTGCCCAAGTTCCTGCCGGATTCCGGCGAGCGCAACCCGGCCTTCTGTGGTGGCCTTGAGCACAAGATGGGCATCAAGGGTTCCGCCACCTGCGTGATGAACTTCGAAGGCGCCAAGGGCTGGCTGGTGGGCGAGCCCAACAAGGGCATGAGCGCCATGTTCACCATGATGAATGAGGCCCGCCTGATGGTAGGCATGCAGGGGCTGGGGCTGGCTGAAATGGCCTACCAGGAAAGCCTGGCCTTCGCCAAAGAGCGCCTGCAAAGCCGCTCCCTGAGTGGCCCGAAGAATCCCGACGGCCCGGCAGACCCGATCATCGTACATCCGGATGTACGCCGCATGCTGATGCGCCAGAAGGTACTGAACGAAGGCATGCGTGCGCTGGCCCTGTTTACCGGCCACCAGCTGGACCTGTCAGTGGCGCACCCGGACGAACACGTGCGGGAAAACGCCGACGACCTGGTTCAGTTACTCACACCGGTGGTCAAAGCCTTCCTGACCGACGAAGGCTACAACAACGCCAACTGGGGCCAGCAGGTGCTGGGCGGCTCCGGCTTTACCCAGGACTGGCCGCTGGAACAACTGGTGCGTGATGGCCGGATCGCCCGCATTTATGAAGGCACCAACGGCATCCAGGCCATGGACCTGGTGGGCCGCAAGCTGGCCCTGAAAGGTGGCCAGCTGGTACGCGCCCTGTTTGCCGAGCTGACCAGCTACCTGAAGGACAACCCGGAAGCACCCTACCGGGAAGAATTGAAAGGCGCCATCAAGGGCCTGGAACAAGCCACCCTCTGGCTGGCCCAGAACGCTCCGAAAGACCCGGAGCAGGCCGGCGCCGCAGCCACCCCGTACCTGCGGTTGATGGCCCTGACCGTGATCGGATACCTGTGGTCGCGGATGGCGGGCGTTGCCGGCCAGCAACTCGAAGCCGGCGAAGGCAACAAGCCATTACTGGAAAGCAAGCAGGCCTCGGCCCGCTTCTACTTCGAAAAGCTGATGCCGGAAACCGGCTGGCTGCTGAAAGACATCCAGAGCGGAAAGGACAGCCTGATGTCGCTTTCCGATGAGCACTGGGTGGCCTGAGCGGCCACAAATGCCGGCCAGACCAAAAATCTGGCCGGAAATGACCGGTAAATGTCCATTCATGACCTTTATCAAGACATGTTTCCGGTCAATAATGAATGCGTTGATTAGTGTCTCTGAACTAGTCCAACCCGCCTCCTTGTGAGGTTGGTACCTTCTTGAAGCCGCGCTTTGCGCGGCTTTTTTTGTGGACAGATAATCAAACAGAGGTGCAGGCCCGGGACAACAGTGACACCAACTCGCCCTGACGACGGGTGCCGGTTTTCCGGAATATATTGTTGAGGTGATACTTCACGGTTTCCCGTGACCGTCCCGAGATTACCGCAATATCCGACAAGCTCTGGCCACCAACAAGCTCAGCCGCAACCACCGCTTCCGCATCCGTCAGATCGAACAGACTCTTTAGCAGGTCGGCACTGATTTCGTTGCTCCAGCTCCAATCGTGCAATGTAACGAGCGCCCCCTGCGCCAGGTTCCCTGCCTCAGCCGTTCCCTGCAGGGGAGTCACCACCAGCGTGATGCGCTGCTGCCCGTGTTCAAGACTGAAAACCTGGTCATCAAGCTCCCGCCTGGCAATCGACGCCTCAACAGCAGCAGATAAGAGAACGGCAAACTGCCGCGCACTCTCGTTCCCATGGGCCACCAGCATGCCATCACTGTTTACCCTTAAACCGGCGTTGCGTTTCAGGATGTCATCCGCTTTGCCATTCCTGAAGGCCACTCGGAAAGATGCATCACAAACGATGATGCCTCGATTGACACGCTCGAGCACCAACCGCTCAACCGCCGGACCACACCGCCGCTGCATCAGCCGGGTATACAGGCCCACAGCTCGATGCAGGTGGGGTAAGAATCCATCAAAGACATTGAGTTCTTCATAACTGAATTCAGGTTGATCCGGAGAGCGCTGCATTCCGAAAAAGTTGAGGTAATGCCCATCCATATAGGCAATCGCTCCGGCAGCTTCACACGCCCCGTAGCTTTCCAGCCACTCTCCTGCCCGGGTATCGCGCCGCAAGCGCTTAACATCGGGGCCAAGATCGAGGTTACTGGCGACAAACCTGCAGTTACCCTGGCGGTTGACCGATATCGCTTTTTCAACCAGTACGTCCCGGTGGGAAACATGTTCGGAATAGAAGCGAAGAGCCTCTTCGGGAATATTCACGGTCCAGGCACCGAGAAGAGAATTTGCCGCAGTGTTATAAATTGCAAACGATGCACTGTGGCCGTTAAACACCTGGATAAACCGCTGCAGAAACGGAAAGAAACCTTGTTCCGAGGTAACCGAATCGTAGATCAGGCCGATCAGTTCATGGAAGTCATGATTGAAAAAGCCTTCCCGGTCGGAGCAATGCACAGCGGTCCACTCTTGTATCGATGTTTCCTACACAATTTAGTGTAGGTTTCAAAGATATTCCAACCGCTCATAGTTACAAATTTCATACAAATAGCCGGCCCGCACTCCCCAAACGGGTGGGGCACCCCCCGACCACCCTTGCTATACCTCAATAACCCTTCCTCAGGGAGCCTTCGGGCAGAGCCTGGTTCATCCGGCGAATCAGGGTACTTTTTTGAATCAAGGAGTTGTTATGAACGGTTTTAAAAAACTGGCGTTGGCCGCAGCGGTCTCATCGGTTGTTGGTATTGCGGGATGTGGAGGAAGTAGCGGTGGAGGGAGTACCGGGGGCGAGACAGTATCCGGAGAAACTATTTCAGGTACCGCCACCGCTCCTGGTGAAGAAGGTACTATAGCCAGCTTTACTCAGCCGAGTATTTTTGAAGTCGCATTGAACTTTGTTGTAGCTCCTGTTGCTGCAGCCATTACCGGGCTCAACCCCGTAAAAGGTGCCACGGTAGAACTCATTCGCGTGGATGATGAGGGCAACCAAATCGGCGACGTGCTCGCTCAAACCTCCACGTCAACAACAGGAAACTACAAGCTAACACTGCCGCAAGGCGTTAACCTTGCAGGTAATCTCGTGGTTCGAATTACCGGGCAAAACAATAAGCAACTGCGCGCACAGGTTGTCGAAAAAGACGTCGATATAAACCCGGTGTCCGAGTTTGTTCTTCGCAAGTTCATCGAGACGGGTGCCGACCTAGATCAGTTGGTTGTCACCGATGTGGTCAAACTCAGTGGCAAGGTTGAAGAGTTTGATCTGACTGCCGGGGCCAATCTTGATGAAATGTTCAGCACACTGGAGAGCGAAGTCGGCGATTTCGTAGAGAGCGAGGTTGCCGTGGTAGCCGGTGGCAAGGGTGAGGCCAGCACAGTCGCTGGCGATTACCGGAGCGCCGCCTTCGCACTTGAACTCCACGACGCTGAAAATCACAGTTCGGGCACCTATGCCCACAGTTTGTGGGCATCCAGTTTTCAGCTGGCAGACGGTGGCGAAAACGTCGTCAACGTCACCCTGGTCGATGAAGATGATCTCTACGGAAGCCGGGGAGGCCCATCCTTGTCCAGCGCTGAATGGCTCAACCATGAGTCCGAATTCGAAGAGGTTAATGAAACCTTCGACGGCATTCTGACCCAATCGGGCATCCTCGCTATCCAGGGCGAGTTCGAAGAGGAAATCGAAGAGGAGGAAGGCTGGCGCTGGCCTGCAGTAACCTACAATCTGGTGCAGGCTGGTGAGCGAGGCCTGTTTTTTGTCCAACCCAATGAAGCCAGCGTTCGTTACGCCGTGATCGATACCAACGACGACGGCACACCCGATGCGCTAGACCCCTCCCAGAAACTGGGCGACGAGATCTCCCGGTCTTTTGAGGTCTTTGCACGGCAACCAACCAACTTTCAGAGCAGCGACCTGTCAGGCCAGTTTGGCCGGGTTTATATCGCGTCTGAAATCACGACCGGTGAGCTGATACTGAAAACCGAAGTCAACACCATCACCTTCGACGGCAATGGAAACTTCAACTACGCAGAGGTCATGGAAGGACATGGTCACCAGATCAGTCTTTCAGCAAGTGGCCCGGGCTATGTGCCGATTACAGACCCAGCGGACACTGGCACCTTTGTTGTCGACAGTTCCGGTGATATCACAGAGGCCGGTGGTGAGCCTGCCGATGGTTTTATTAACGATACCGGCGACTTCATTGTCATGTCTGGCGGCGATGGCGAGCTTGGCAGTTACTCTGAGCTCGACATGACCCTGATGACCAAGCTGCCCACAGACAGTGGGCCCAGCGTGGCAGGCAAGCAATACCGGTTACAACTTATTTCGATGAAACTGGATACTCAGGAGCGTTTCCTGCTTTCCAGCAGCAAGTTCAATACTTTCCTGACCATGGCAAGTGAAACCGAAGGCGCAATCAGCGGTAGCTTCCTGGAAGTAGAAAAGACCACCCTGGGTGGGCAGCTATCTGTTTCTACCGACATGGTGGATGGTGCAGAGGCCTCTGCCAGCATCAGTGCCAACGGTGCAACGACGATAACCGTCGGTAGCTCTGAGGGTTCAACAACCTTGGATGGGTTCTTCAATGCAGACGCCTCACTTGGCTTGTTTGCACTGCGCTGGGAACCCACCGAGGGCGATCCGGATGAACTGGGGCTCGTGATTCTGACCGAGACAAACTAAGACCTGACCCGCAACCAAGCAGCGGCAAAAAGGCGGGCTCCCATGAGCCCGCCTTTTTGTTCTGAACCCACATGGTCGTCAGGAGGCTCGCTGCGGTACAATCTGCGCCAAATTCATGTTGAACTCTTCTGCCTACCGGAAAGCCTCAATGGCATCAAACCCTGCACAGACCGACGACTACGCTTTCCGCTTCGGCGGCATAGAGCGCCTCTATGGCCGCAAAGCCCTGAACGCTTTCCGCAATGCCCACATCGCCATTGTCGGCCTCGGCGGCGTGGGTTCCTGGGCGGCGGAATCACTGGCTCGCAGTGGCATTGGCACGATTACCCTGATCGATATGGACGACATCTGTGTCTCCAACACCAACCGCCAGTTGCACGCGCTTCAGGGCCAGTATGGCCGCACCAAGACCGATGCCATGGCTGAGCGGCTGCGGGCCATCAATCCTCATGCGGATATCCGGGTGCATTTTGGTTTTCTGACCGCTAAAAACGTGGCCGAACTGATTACCGAAGACATGACCGCGGTGGTGGATGCTATCGACAGCGTGAAGGCCAAGGCGGCGCTGATTGCCCACTGCCAGAGGCGCAAGATTCCGATTGTCTGTGCCGGCGGTGCCGGTGGCCAGATGGACCCGACCCAGATCCAGGTGGCCGACCTGAGCAAGACCACCCAGGATCCATTGCTGGCCAAGGTTCGTAATATGCTGCGTCGGGAATACGGCTTTTCGCGAAATCCCAAGCGGCGTTTTGGCATTGAGGCCGTATACTCTCTGGAGCAGCTGACTTATCCGGCGGCCGATGGCGAAGTGTGCCTGCAGAAACCGGCCACAGACGGCCCGGTAAGGCTGGATTGCGCCTCGGGCTTTGGCGCCGCCAGCCCGGTAACCGCCAGCTTCGGATTCTTTGCCGCGTCCCGGCTGCTAAACAGAGTTGCACGCAAAGCCAATCTTTAATTAACCAACCGGAACCCGCTTATGGCCATTAGCACCACCCTGATCCTCGCAGGCATCGGCGTTACCTCCCTGATTTGCCAATGGGCTGCCTGGCGGGTTCGTATGCCGGCCATCCTGTTTCTGCTCGCTGGCGGCATCATCGCCGGCCCGGTGACCGGCTTTCTGCATCCAGAAGATATCTTTGGCGATATCCTGTTTCCGATGATTTCGCTGGCGGTGGCCATCATTCTGTTCGAAGGCAGCCTGACGCTCCGGTACGAGGAAATCAAAGGCCACGGCAAGATGGTGCGCAACCTGATCCCGGTCGGCACCATTGTTACCTGCATTATCGGCACCCTGGCCGCCCGCTGGATCCTGGAGGTGTCCTGGGAAGTGTCCCTGTTGTTTGGTGCCATTTCCATGGTGACCGGGCCAACGGTGATTGCACCGCTGCTACGGGCGGTGCGGCCCACCTCCAAGCTGGCCAATATCCTGACCTGGGAAGGCATTATCATTGACCCGGTCGGCGCCCTGCTGGCGGTGCTGGTGTTCGAAGGAATTGTGTCCTGGGGCCAGGGCAATGTCTTCAGCCACTCCCTGTATATTTTCGGCAAAACCCTGCTGGTGGGTTTCCTGATCGGCGCGGCAGCCGGTTACCTGAATGGCCTGGTGCTTCGCAAGCACTGGATTCCCCAGTACCTGCACAATGCCGGCACGCTGACCTTCATGCTCGGTGTGTTTGCCATTTCCAACGAGATGGCCCATGAGTCCGGCCTGTTGACCGTGACGGTAATGGGCATCTGGATGGCCAACATGAAACAGGTGCCGATCGACAGCATCCTGGAGTTCAAGGAATCCCTCAGCGTACTGCTGATCTCGGCCCTGTTTATCATCCTTGCCGCCCGGGTAGAATTTACCGCCATTGCCGACCTGGGCTGGGGCCTGGTGGCAGTGCTGGCCTGCCTGATGCTGGTGGCCCGGCCTGCCAGTATCTTTCTGTCGGCCATCGGTACGTCCCTCACCTGGCGAGACAAACTTTACCTGAGCTGGATTGCACCCCGGGGTATCGTGGCAGCTGCTGTCTCCGCCCTGTTCGCTTTCCAGCTGGAACGGATCGGCTATGAGAGCGCCGGCGTGCTGGTGCCCTTGGTGTTCATGCTGATCATTACCACGGTGGTGATCCAGAGCCTGACGGCGCGGCCGGTCGCCAAGCTGCTGGGCGTACAGGAACCACCGGCCCATGGCTTCCTGATTCTGGGTGCCAACCCCGTAGCCCGCCTGATTGCCCAGGCCCTGAAAAAACATGAAATTCCGGCCATGCTGACCGATACCAACTGGGAAAACGTGCGCCAGGCCCGCATGGAGAACCTGCCGGTATATTTCGGTAACCCGGCCTCGGAACATGCTGCGAAACATATGGACCTTACCGGTATCGGCAACCTGCTGATCCTGTCTCCGTACAAACAGATGAACAGCCTGGCCACATATCACTTCCTGGACTGGTTCGGCGAGCACTCGGTATTCGGGTTGACAGAAGGCGACCAGGACCAGCGCGCCCGCCTGCAAACCGCCGGCAAGGTGCAGCAGACCCGGGGTCTGTTTGACGGTGTGAGCTATGCCAAGCTGGCCAGTCTGGTGAGCCAGGGCTATACGGTGAAGACCACCCAGCTGAGCGAGGAGTTCAGTTACGAGCAGTTCCTGAACCAGTACCAGAACGAAGCCCTGGTGCTGTTTGTGATGGACGGGCGGGAACACATCCATCCGGTGAAAGCGATGGATGACCTGGAGCCGGAAGACGACTGGGTTCTGATCAGCCTGGTGCCACCACAGCCCCAGAAAGAACGGAAAGAGCGGGCATCCGATAGCGACGATCAGAAACCCGCCAGCAACGGAGAGCAGCAGGCCTGACGGCCTGCTGAATCCAGCGGGGACAGATCAGCGGCAGTCGAGCACCAGCTTGCCCCGCACGTGGCCTGCTTCCAGCAGGTCGTGGGCGTCGCGGGCCTGCTCGAGCGGGAATACCCGGTCAACGTGCACCCGCACATCGCCGTCTTCGATCAGCTCGGCAATTTCTTCCAGGTGGAAAACATCCGGCCGGGTTTTCATGCCATGGGCTCTTACGCCCATGGCTTCCGCGGCACTGACCACCTCATCAGCGGTCACCGTGGGAATGGTCACCAGCACACCGGATTCCGACAGGGTCTGCAATGACCGCTTGCCGGTTTCACCACCGATCAAATCCAGCACCACATCCAGTCCGTAGCACTCGTCCGCAATGTCGGTGGTGTGGTAATCAATCACTTCATGCACGCCCAGCTCGGCCAGGAAATCCCGGTTACTCGCAGACGCTGTGGCAATCACATGGGCACCGCGTTCCAGGGCGAACTGCACGGCAAAGTGGCCAACGCCTCCAGCCCCGGCGTGGATCAGAATCTTCTGCCCGGACTCCAGCCCGGCCACTTCAAACAACGCCTGCCAGGCCGTCAGCGCCGCCAGCGGCACGCCCCCTGCGGCAACCAGGTCCAGCTCTTCCGGCACGATGGCCAGTTCGTCAGCCCGGGCCACGGCATACTGGGCATAGGCCCCGCCAGATTCGGCAAAGCCGATCATGCCCATCACCCGGTCCCCTGGAGCCAGGGTGGTCACGTCATCAGCCACGGCCACTACCTCACCGGCGGCATCGTAGCCCGGGGTCCACGGCATGCGGCCTTCGATCTGAGTGGCGACAAAGCCCAGGCCTTTGCGGGTTTTCCAGTCGATGGGGTTCAGGCCGGCGCCGTGGACTCGAATCAACACTTCGCCTCCGGCGGGCACAGGTACCGGAGACTCCGTTACCTGCAGAACATCACTGCCCCCAAACCGGTCATAGACCACGTGGCGCATCGGCACAGCGTCAGTTGCTTCAGAGGATTCCATGGGTGTCTCCAGACAACAATGAGTCAAGCGCCTGAACAGGCGCGCAGTTTCAGCTTCAGACTAGCAGAATTTCACCCGGCAGGCTTTATAGGGGCAAACCACGACCACCCGGCACCAGGGCACCGGAGAGGATTTCGGCAAAGGCTTTCGGTGCCCGGGACGGCCGCTGGCTCTTCATATCCACGCAGGCATGGGTTGAAAGCCCCCGCAGCAGGGTTTTGCCATCGGCCACGCGAATCAGCTGGAACTGACGGGCCGAGCGGAACCGGCCGTCCCAGTCCGTCAGCCAGGTACCCAGCACCAGCTCGTCGCCGGCATTGGCAGACAACAGGTAATCCACCTCGGTGTGGGTGATGGCCATGGCCTTGCCGGTTTCTTCGTGCAGGGCCCAGGTCATCCCCAGGCTTTCGATGTGGGCCCAGCTGACGTCTTCCATCCAGCGCACGTAGACCACGTTATTGGCGTGGCCGAGGCGGTCGGTGTCTTCTTCCCGCACGGTGATGGGCAGGATGAACGGATCCGGCAGATCCCAGTTGTGTGCTTGTGACTCACTCATGGCTGTTTCATCGCTCAAGGCTGTTTCATCGCTCAAGGCTGCTCCCCCAGACCGGAAATAGCCTGCAAAGGTAGCCGGCCGATGCGGTCATTGTGAAGTGAACCAAAGTATAGAAAGCCGTTGTGCGGGTTCACCGAGGTGATTTCCTGCAAATGGCTGCCGGTCGTGTCGTGCAGGCTGGTGAGCATACGGCCGCGGTCATCAAAGGCCACTACCAGGCCGTATTCCTCCGGCTCGGGCTGGAAGCCGGCAGGCAGGCGAGCAACCAGGTTCTTCATCCAGGGCCGGCGGTGCATGGCGTCCACCTGGGGGTTACGCAGGGTCGGGAAGGCAACCCAGTAACGGCCCCGTTCATCCACGGCCAGGTTGTCCGGGAAACCGGGCAGGTTGTCTGCAAACACTTCGGTACGGCCGGCTTTCGGGCCGTTGATCCAGTATTTCAGGATGCGGTATTTCCAGGTTTCGTTTACCAGCAGGTAGTCACCATCCGGAGATACCGCCACGCCATTGGCAAAATACAGGTTACGCAGCAGTACTTCGGTTCTGCGGGTTTTCGGGTTGTAGCGCAGCAAGCGACCGTGGGGCCGCATTTCCAGCAGGTCCAGGATGTAATCCGGCTGGCGGAAGCGGGAGCTGGCATCGGTAAAGTAGATACGACCATCCGTGGTGGCGACAACCACATCGTCGGTGAACCGGAACGGTGTGCCTTCAGCCTCCCGGGTGAGCACGGTAATCTCACCGTCCGGCGCTATCGACAGCAAGCCCTTCCAGGCATCCGCCACAATCAGGTTACCCTGGCGGTCAAACACCATGCCCAGTGGCCGGCCTTCGGTCTGCAGCCAGGTTTCCACCCGGCCGTCAGGAAATACCCGAACGATTTTGCCGTCCTGGGTGCCGGTATAGAGCACGCCGTTGGCATCCACCGTGGTGTCTTCCGGGCCGTACACCTGGCCCCGGGCCAGCAGATCGGCCTGTCGCAGCTGGTTATTAGGCGCCAGGATTCCGGTCAGGGCCGGAGGCTCGGGCGGCTCCCAGGCCTTGCTGTCGACAGGGGATGGTGTCAGCAGAAAGCTGCCCACCAACACAAAGAGCACCAATAGTCCGGCCAGTAACCATTTCATCATGCACGCCCGATCCGTTTTATGATTCTTCGTTTGGGACCACTCACCTTAGCAGACATCCACCGGTTGCCGGCAATGGCCGCGTCACACCTTACTGCTCCAGAAACCGCCGGCACAGGGTGGCGAAGGTATCGGCTTTTTCGGCGTGCAGCCAATGGCCGGTGCCTTCTATAATTTTCAGTTCGGCGTTCGGAAACAAGCGGCGGATGGTGTCCTGGTGTTTTTCCTGGATGTAGGCGGAGTCTGCGCCCTTGATAAAGAGCACCGGCCCTTCAAACGGACCATCACCCTCCGGTGCGTCCGCCAGGTTTTGGTAATGGGCATCAATTACCGGCAGGTTCAGGCGCCAGCGGAAGATGAGATCGCTGTCGGTCTGTTCTTCGGCCGGAATACGCTCCAGGTTCTTGAGCAGGAACTGGCGCACACCGGGGATTTCCACGAATTCTGCCAGCCGCTCGTCTGCCTGTTTGCGGGATTTGACCCCGTTCAGGTCGAGGCTTTTCATACCTTCGAGGATGTCGTCATGGCGGGGGTGGTAGGTCACCGGGGCAATGTCCGCCACGATGATGGCTTTCACCCGCTGCGGATAACTCAGGGCCACCTGCATGGCCACCTTTCCACCCATGGAGTGGCCCAGAATAGTGGCCTGACCCAGCCCCTGGGCATCCATGTAGGCGATGATATCGGCGGCCATGGCCGGATAGTTCATTTCATCACTGTGGGGAGAACTGCCGTGGTTGCGCTCGTCCAGCGCGTGAATCTGCCAGTTATCTTCCAGCCGGCGGGCAATGCCGCCCAGGTTCTCGAGGGATCCGAACAATCCGTGCAACAGGATCAGCGGCTCTCCCTGGCCGGAAATACGGTGATTCAGTTCAACGCCCATACGCAGGCAACCTCCGGTTATCTGAATGAACCGGATACACTACCACCGCCAGTGCACGGGGCAAGGGGAATTTCAGGCAGAAAAAAACCGGGCAAAGGCCCGGCTAAATGGTCACAGACATTACGACTGAGAAATCAGCAATAGAAGATGCTGTCCAGATACTCAGCCAGCGCCACGATGTTTTCGCGCTCGCTCTGGGTACGGGGAACAAAGATTTCCTGTGTCATACAACACCTCCAATTGGCGTTATGGCTACTTCAACCTGATGCCACACATGCTATCGTTTAAGGTGTTGATACCCGTTGACCAGCTGTGCCAATCGTTTGACATTTTGTATCAGCCTGAACCGAACCGCGGAGCCAGCGAACACCATGCATCCCCAAGCGGACCCAGCAACAACGCCCCATGTGGCGGCCTCCAGCACCCTTGCGCTGGTGCATTACCTCGAAAAACGGGGGCTGCTGGACCGTGCCCGGGTGGAAGACATCGCAGGGGTGCGCCTGGAAGAACTGGATGACCCGGACCTGCGCATTCCCGCCGGCATTCACTACCAGCTATGGGAACTGGCCGAGCAACTGACCGCAGACCCCGGCGTGGGCCTGCACGCCGGCCAGGTGATCGACCCGGAACGCATGGGGCTGGTAGGCCATGTCTTCTTCAATTGCGACACCCTGGGAGAAGCTGTTGTCCAATACGTACGGCTGCACCGGCTGATCAACGAATCGGTGACGCTCAGCTTCGAGCAGACGCCGGAGCAGGCCATTCTGACCTGGCAACCGGATAACCCGGCCCACTACTGCCGGCAGGACATGGACCGCACCCTGGCCGCCGCCCTGTGCCGCACCCGGCACTTTATTCATCGGGGCATCGAGGCAGACTGGGTGGAAATTGCCCACCCGGAACCGGATTACGCCGCGGAATACCAGAAGCTGTTCGGCGGCCAGGTCCTGTTCGGCTGTGGCATTACCCGCATGGCCTTTGCCAGCAAGCACCTGGGGCACCGCATTCCGCACCGCAACCCCTATGTGTATTCGGCGGTACTGAAACAGGTAAACGCCGTTCTGGCCCGGCTGCAAACCCGCCGGTCATTCAGCCGCAAAGTACGCCGGCTGATCTCCCGGCAAATGGCGACCGACCGTATTGACGCCGACACCCTGGCCAGGCAATGCCACATGAGCCGGCAAACCCTGTACCGCAGGCTGAAAAAAGAAGGCCTGAGCTTCCACGACCTGGTGGAACAGGTCCGCAAAGACAAGGCGCTGCGCTATGTTGCCGACGATCAATATGCCCTGGGCGAAATTGCTTTCCTGCTCGGGTTCTCCGAACTCAGCGCCTTCAGCCGCGCCTTCAAGCGCTGGACCGGCATGGCCCCCGCGCAATACCGGGCCAGGCACCAGGAGGCAAGCGCATGACCGGTGATACCCTGTCCTGGCTCGCCATCCCCCTGGCCTTGCTGTACCTGGCAGCCATCGCCTGCATCTATCGCATTCTGCTGACCTACCGTACCTCCCAGGGCGCCATTGCCTGGATCATTGCCCTGCTGGGCCTGCCCTACCTGGCCGTGCCTGCGTTCCTGCTGTTCGGGCGTATCCGCTTTGGCGGCTACGTAAAGGCCCGACGCATGGGCAACAAGGATTTGTCTGACCTGCTGGATACCTTTGAGAACCAGAGTACGTCGATTGCCAAGCCCGGCGACCGGCACTTCAGCGATGAACTGCAGGTGCTGTGCAAACTCAGCCGCCAGCCGTTTACCAGCGGTAACCGCTGCACACTGCTGCGGGATGGCGAGGCCACCTTCGAGGCCCTGTTCGAAGCCATGGAGCAGGCCACCCACTACATCCTGCTGGAGTTTTACATGGTGCGCTCCGATAAGGTGGGCCACCGGATCAAGGAAATCCTGGAGCGCAAACTGGCGGAAGGTGTGTCGGTGTGGTTTCTGTACGATGACATCGGCAGTTTCTCCCTGTCCCGCCGCTGGCTCAACGAACTGAGCGCCGCCGGGGCACGGGTTGCCTCCTTTGGCGACGGCAACATCCGCCGCCGGCGCTTCCAGATCAACTTCCGCAACCATCGCAAGCTGCTGGTGTGTGACGGCCACACCGGCTTTGTCGGTGGCATCAACCTGGGCGACGAATATCTTGGAACTGCCATGGACCAGGAGCCCTGGCGGGATACCCACTGCCGTATCGAAGGGCCGGCGGTCATCGGCCTGCAACTGGCCTGGCTGGAAGACTGGAACTGGGCCAGCAACGACCGTCCCGAGCTGGAATGGGCGCCGGCAGAGCCACCTCCGGGGCAGCAGGAAGTGCTGGTACTGCCCTCCGGTCCGGCCGACACCTGGGAAACCTGCACCCTGTTTTTCCTGAACTGCATCAACAACGCCCGAACCCGACTGTGGATCGCCTCGCCCTACTTCGTGCCGGATTTCCAGATTATGAACGCGCTGCAGCTGGCGGCACTTCGTGGCGTGGATGTACGCATCCTGATTCCGGAGAAATCCGACAGCCCGCTGATCCGGGTAGCGGCCTATTCCTACCTGGTGCAGGCCAGCCAGGCCGGTATCGGCATCTATCGTTACCAGCCGGGCTTCATGCACCAGAAGGTGGTACTGGTGGACGACCGCTATGCGGCCCTGGGCACCGCCAACATGGATAACCGCTCCATGCGCCTGAACTTCGAGATCATGGCCATCAACACCCACCCGGAGTTCATCGGGCAGGTAGAGCAAATGCTGGAAGACGACCTGAAACAGTGCCGGCTGATGACTGAAAGCGACTACCAGGACCGCTCACTTCCGTTCCGCCTGGGCTGTCGTGCCGTACGGTTGCTGGCACCGCTTCTTTGAACTGGTTCTCAGTGCAGGCTTGTGCCAATATGACCGCCCGAAAACCGGCAAGACAACAACCGATACTCCATGACCGCATTCAAACCCCGTGAGACCCTGACCGAGCAGGTCGCCCGCCACATCGAGAACCTGATTGCCTTTGGCCAGCTCCGTTCCGGCGAGCGCATCTACGAAAGCGCCATGGCCAAGGAAATGGACGTAAGCCACGGCTCCATCCGCGAAGGCCTGCTGCTGCTGGAAAAACGCCACCTGGTCAGGAACGTGCCCCGCAAAGGCGCCTTCGTAACCCCGCTGGACGAGCACTTCGTCAGAAGCCTGTACGAAACCCTGGAGCTGTACCTGACCCACACCGGCCGCAAACTGGTGCGGCAATGGCAACCCGAAGACATGGCCCGGCTGGAATCACTGCACAGCCAGATGCAGGCTTGCTACCAGAACAACGACCTGATGGCATTCCTGGAGCTAGGCATCGAGTACACCAAGGCCTCGCTGGCCTACGCAGACAACTACTTTATTGTCTCTGCCATTGAAGACCTGTGGCCATCGGCCAAGCGCTGCGCGTTTGTAGCCTTCCGCCAGGGCGGGAAGCAGGTTCTGGAAGACAACCTGAAGCATATGGAAGAGTCGATCCAGGCCATTCGTGACCGGGACGAAGAGGCCCTGGCTTCGCTGCTGCACAGCTACGCACAACAGCAAAGCGACCAGGTACTGACGGCGCTGGATCAGTAGAACAGCTGGGTAAACGAGAAGCCGATGTTCAAGTAGGCGGTCCAGTCATCTTCATTATTATAGGCGCCGGCCAGCTGCACCGGGCCCAGGAAGGTATTCACCCCGGCAAACAGGCTCCAGGATCGTACCAGGCCAGACCAGCGCGCGTCGTCCATGGTGTCCCAGGCGTTACCGGTTTCAAAGCCCACGCCGGCGAACCAAGGCATCACCGGCCCGCCGAATTCCCGCCGGGCATAGGCCGACAATAGTGCCGCATCGTTACCGGTGATTTCACCCGGCGCATAGGCCGACAGCTGCCGGAAGCCACCCAGGCGGGCCGCATTCTCGATACCCGGCTCACCACTGACCACCTGCCGGGTGTACGCCAGACCGGTGAGGTTGAACCGGCCCCAGGTGCCGGTGCCCAGGAGCATGCCAGTCACCGAATCGAACTCCCGGTCAGAACCCAGCCCGTCTCGCTCAAAACGGCCCCGGATACCAGCAAAGGCACCGGATTTCGGGTAAAAGGTATCGCTCAGGGAGTCGTGAACCAACTGCACACTGGCGTAGCCCTGATGAACATGGCTGGAAGGTGCCACCGACGCACCCAACTCATCGTCCACTGACGCCAGCCCGCGCACGTAGCCCAGGCGCACCTCACCGTTGCGGCCCAGCTCCATACCTACTGCCAGGTCTATCTGGCGGAAGCCTACATCAATCTCGGCAATCCGCTCGCCATCCTGGTACACGCTGTAATCATCCTGGCGGTATTCCACGCCCAGCACCGCGAACCGGTCATAGCCGTAATCCAGCGGCTGGTACCACTGGGTGCGCACCCAGGGCTGGGTCCCCAGCTGCAGGGCGGTCTGCCACTCGGCCCCCAGCTGGTTCAGTTCGGTCATACGCAGGCCCGCGGCCAGGTTAAAACGGGTGTCGCCGTCAAAGTTGTCTTCGTAGTTCAGGCCAAACGACAGGTAGTTCGGCCCCCAGCTTTTCTCCCGGGCCCGCACCATCAGCACCGGCCCCTCTTCAGACGGGCGCATCGACCAGGACACTGTCTCGTAATAGCCGAGGCCGTAGATGCGTTTCAGGTCATCTTCCAGCTGTTCGACATCCAGTGGCTCACCGGCTTGCTGGCGAATCCTTTCGCGCAGGAACTCACTGGCCAGGCGGTCACCCTGTGTGAACTCAATCCGGGCGATCGACCCCGGCTGCCACATGCCGCCTTCGACCGAATCCCGCCAGGCCTGCCAGGCCGGGCCGGAAACCGCCAGCCGGTTCAGCGCCACCGCATGTTCGCGGGCAGCGGTCGCGCCCAGCTCGAACAGTACCGGGCCGTCAAAAAAGTCAGCAGAGGAGTGCCCTTCCAGGTCCGGCCGGATGAGTATGTCGCTGTCGGTCAGCCGGGCCAGCTGATCGTCGGTATTACGGCGGGTCATCATGGTGGTCAGCTGGCCAACCACCGAAAAGGCTTCCTGCATTTCCTCGTTGGTCAGCAGCGGGTCGGTGATATCCACGGCAATGATGATATCGGCGCCCATGTCCCGGGCCACGCTAACCGGCAGGTTGTTGGCTACACCACCGTCTACCAGCAGCCGGCCGCTCCGTTCTACCGGCGCGTAGACTCCGGGTATGCTCATACTGGCCCGGATGGCTTCCGCCAGGTCGCCACTGCCGATCACCACTTCCACCCCGGTTTCCAGGTCGGTGGCCACCGCCCGGAACGGGATCGGAAGCTCATCAAAATCCTCCACCAACGCGGCATTGCGGGTCAATTCGTTCAGGATAAAACCCAGGTTCTGGCCGGTCACCAGGCCGCCACCCAGCCGGATACCGTCCATGCTCACCCCCAGGCCGGGGGCCAGCGGCAAACGCCAGTCATCCTGCTTGCGCCGGACCGGCTTGAAGGCCCGGCCGGGGTCGTCCCGGAAACTGGACAGCCAGTCCAGCTCGATAAACCGGCGTTCTATTTCCTCCACCGGCATACCGGAGGCATACAGGGCCGCCACCGCAGAGCCGGCGCTGGTGCCCACCACCATGTCCACCGGCACCTTCATTTCTTCCAGCGCACGCAACACGCCTACATGGGCCATGCCCTTGGCGCCGCCGCCACTGAGCACCAGACCCACCTTGGGGCGAACCTCGGGCCGCGACTGGGCCCAGGCTGGCGCTGCCAGTATGGCCAGCAACGTCAGCGCAATGGCGAACAGCTTCGGGGGGCTCAAGATCGGGCGATCAGTGCTTTTTCTTGTCATCGTCGGCAAGGGAAAAGTGGGAGATATCCGGCACAACCGGCGGCGGAACCACCCGGTCTACGCCAAGGTCGGTGCCGGGCGGCGCCAGGGTCCAGTCTTCCAGGTGCTCAAACATGGGGGCTTCGGCTTCCTGGTGTTCCACCAGCGTGACTCCGGGCGGGTCCAGGCTCAGGCCGGAACCGGCCAGGATGTCATCCACTTTTTCACCCGCAACGGGCAGTCGGTCACCAGGCTCCGGCTCGGGCGCTTTACCGGTGCGGGCGGGAGCGTCCTGCGCAGCGCCGGTAGCTGCCGGCGCCGGGCTGGCGGGGCGTTCCGGTGCCGACGGTGCCGGTTCCTGCCGGGGCTGCGGCCTGGATGGCGCTGCACCGGCCATCGGTTGCACATAGGCCACCATGCCATGCTTTTTCAGAACCGCCTGGTATTTTTCGGCCTGTACCTGCTCAAGCTTGTTGCGGATAACCACCGGCTGACCGCTGAACATGCGGTCGAGCTGCTCGACACTGGCCTTGAACAGGGCCTTTGCGTTGTTACGAACCGCAGCAGGGTCGGTGCCCGGCACGCACTCCCCTTTGAACACAAGCTGGAACATAGTTTTGCCTCGTTATTTTTCGCAGACCAATGGGCCAATGATAGCTGAAAACCATCGCCGGAACAGGCCAGCCCGGTGAGCCCCGGCAAATGCCTGCAGATTGCAAACAATTGAAAAATCCGGTGGGTACCGGAGGAAAATTGCCAAATCCTCTGCAACAATCTAACTTAATAATCTGTTACATTGTGTTACACAGATTTAAGGCGCGACCCAAGGAGAATAACCATGCGTGCCCTTTTGCCATCCCTTGCTTCCGCCGCAGTCATCGCACTGGCGGCACCTGCAGCTCAGGCAGAAAACCTGGATGTTCTGATGAGCGGCGTATTCGCGGACAACGAAGCCACCTACATCGGCTTTGAAAGCATCGAGCGGGAAGACATCCCGGAACTTGCGGCGGTGGATCGCAAATACCTGGTGGTGGACTTCCGCTTTACCGGCCAGGAACCGGCCAGCGAACAGCTTCAGGCTAGCGTACACAAAGTCTGCATGGCCCTGCTTAAAGACCGCGACCTGGTCCGCTCACTGTCCGATTCCGGTTATGACATGGTATCGGTTGCCTTCGACCGCCAGTCCCAGTTCGACTGCCTGTAAGCCAGAGCCGCCTCAGCTCTGGCCCAGCAGGCGCGGGAAGGCTTCCAGCGCGGTGTTAACGGCATCCAGGTTGAAGGCTTCCACATCCGACAGCAACTTCTCACCGTACTGGGTCACCGACGGCGACCGATAGCGCTGCCCCCACTCGACCACTCTCAGGGCAAAGTCTTTCATCTGTTCCGGGTCGCCACTCTCGCGAACGTCTTGCCATTCGTTGCCGAAGTCTTCCGCCAGTTTTTCCCGCAACCAGCCCCGCTCCTGCATGCTCATGGTCTGGGCCAGCAAGCGCTCGGATTCTTTCGGTGTTCCATCGTCTTCCACCTGCTCGACGGTGGCCTCCACCCGGGGCAAGACCACCGAGAAGGTAGACCCCACGTCCGACTCACTCTCCACCGTCAGCTCGCCGCCCATCATTTCCACCAGTTTACGGCTGATTGCCAGGCCCAGCCCGGTGCCACCATAACGCCGGGAGCTCTGGCCTTCCTGCTGTTCAAAGGCATCAAAAATGCGCTCCTGCTGGTCTGGTGCAATGCCAATGCCGGTATCGGCCACGGTCACCACCAGCCGGTAATACCGGGTTTCGGAGTCTTCCCCGCCCGGTTCGTCCAGCTCGCTGGCCACGGCCCGAACGGTGACCCCACCCTCGTGGGTGAACTTGATGGCGTTACCCACCAGGTTGAACAGCACCTGCCGCAGCCGGGTTTCATCCAGCATCATGGCCGCCGGCATTTTCTTGCCAACGCTCACTTCCAGGGTAATGCCCTGCTCGGTGGCACGCAGATCGAAGATGTGGCGGACATCGCTCAGCAGCCGGCGCACCGACACAGGGCCAAAGTCCAGTCGCATCTTGCCGGCCTCAATCCGGGACAGGTCCAGGATGTCGTTAATCAGCATCAGCAGGCTGCGGCTGCCGGCACGGATGGCGTTGAGGTAGTTACGTTGCTGGGGGTCGGTAACCGAGTTATACAGCAGGTCACTGTAGCCGATCACCGCGTTCATCGGCGTCCGGATTTCATGGGACATATTGGCCAGGAATTCGCTTTTGGAGCGGCTTGCGGCCTCTGCCTGCCGCGCCAGCCGCTCCGCCTCCAGCTTGGCTGCCCGCAGCTCGTCTTCACTGCGCCTCAGGGCATTCTCCGACCGGATCCGCTCGTCGACTTCCAGCGACAGTTTTCGGTTCCAGTACAGGAAGATCAGCACCACCACGATGGCGATCAGGATAATCCGGCGCACCACGGTGTAGTCGGCTTCCTGCTCGATATCCAGGTGAATCCAGCGGTTGTAAACCGCCTCGGTTTCCGATGCCGGCAAACCACTCAGGGCCTTGTTCAGTATCCGGTGCAGCTGCTGGGCCGACTGGCCCACGGCTAACCGCAGGTCATACTGGTACGGGGTGATGCTGGTAATACGCAGATTGGTCAGCCCCAACCGGGCGACGGTGTAACTGACCGCCGGGATGTGGGTCACCATCACGTCCAGGTCGCCGTTCGACAGCGCCAGCAAGCCTTCTTCTACGGTTTGCTGAGGATAAATGTCGAGGTTCGGATGATTGATCAGCAGGTAATCATGGCTGGCCTGGCGATTGACCACCCCCACCCGCTCGTCACGCAACTCCCGCAAATCCCCGATAAACCGCCCGGTGTCCCGAATCGCCAGGGCAATGGGCACGTTGACGTAAGCCCGGGTAAACAGGAAATCCTGCTCGGTGCGGGGTGTTCGGGACATGCCCGGCAGGACATCCACTTCACCGGATTTCAGCTGTTCTTCCGAGGCACTGCGGCTATCCACCGGGACATATTCAAAGCGGATGTCCAGGTCCTGCTCCAGGCGCTTGAGCAGGTCAACCACCAGCCCGGCGGGCCGGCCGTCCTGCTGGAATTCGAAGGGCGGCCAGTCTGACCGGACGCCCACCTTCAGCCCGGGATTGGCTTTCAGCCAGGCCCGCTCTGAACTACTAAGGGACTGGTTACCGGCGTCCATCTCCGGCGCGCTGGCCTGCAGCCAGGACTGCCGGATGCTGCGATGTTCCTGGTGGCCGAGGGCGGTGATGGCGCGGTCGAACACCCGGAACAGGTTGGCTTCTTCGATGGGCACCTGCAGCACGACATCCACCTCCCGGTGGTCGAGCAGCAAGGACAGGCCAACACCGTTGATCATTGCCGATTCCAGGTAGTCGGACACCACCGGCACCGGCCCAAGAAACGCATCCGCCTTGCCCGACAGCAGCAGGCTGACAGCTTCGCCAAGATTGGCCGCCGGCACCGGGGTAAAGTTGTTCACCGGGTCCAGCAGCGGGTACTGGTTGGGGTCGTCACCGACAATGGCCACCCGGCTGCCTTCAAGGTCTGACGGGCCGCGGATTGCCGCCGCTCCGGCATTCACAAAGACCCCATAGGTGAGCGACATCAGCGGCGCCGTATGGCGCACGCCCGGAATCACCGGGGCATCGGGAATGCGGGTCGTCAGGATGATATCCGGCTCTGGCTGGTTACCGGAGCCATCCAGGAGTTCCGGCTCCACCAGCACCCCCAGCTTGTTTTCAATCCGCTGCAGGTAATCGATCCAGATACCCGCCAAGGGGCCATCGCCGGTATCGAACACCAGGGGTACCTGGCTGTGACGGATGCCCACCCGGAAGCTGTCCTGCTGTTCCAGCCACTCCAGGTCTTCCACGCCCAGCACCGGGTCCGGCGCAGCCAGTGGCGGATCTGCCAGCGCGGCCCCTTGAAATACCAGAAACAGCAGGCAAAACAATAACTGTGAAACAGACTTCACTGGATATCCTCGGCGGGTCCACTACATTTCAGGAAACCATACCCGTAAACGGGGTACATTGCATTTTGCCAACCCATCACAGAGGGCACTTCCATGGACACCAGCAAACATAGCCTGAGCACCCTGTTCGAACAACTTGGCATGCCGGCAGACAAAGCCAGCATCGAAGACTTCATTGGCCGTCACTCGCCACTGCCCTCGGAAATCGCACTGCAGGATGCCCCGTTCTGGTCCGAGGCCCAGTCCCACTTCCTGGAGGAAGGCCTGGAAGAAGACAGTGACTGGGCAGAAATCATTGACGAGCTCGATGCCATGTTGAGGCACTGACGCCCGGCTTCAACTCTCGCCGGAACCCGACCCCCCGCGCCGGCGCCTGGCCCGGGGATGGCTCTGGTCATAGACCCTGGCCAGGTGCTGAAAATCCAGGTGGGTATACACCTGGGTGGTTGCGATATCGGCATGGCCGAGCAATTCCTGCACGGCCCGCAGGTCACCACTGGATTCCAGCATGTGGCTGGCAAAGGAATGCCGGAGCAGGTGCGGGTGCAGGCGCTGGTCGGCCCCCTGCAACACACCCCAGCGGGCCAGCCGGGCCTGGATGCTGCGTCGGCTCAGCCGGTCACCCCGCTGGCTGACAAACACTGCGGGCTCGCCTTCCGGCGCCAGGGACGACCGCAGTGCCAGCCAGCTGTTCAGGGCCGTTACCGCCTTGCCGCCCACCGGCAGAATCCGTTCCTTGTTCCCCTTACCCAGTACCCGCACCTCCCGGCCTTTAAGGTCCAGGGAGACCAGGTCAAGCCCGGCCAGTTCTGCCAGCCGCAGGCCGGAGGAATACATCAGTTCGAACATGGCCAGGTCCCGGACTTCCAGCGGATCGTCCGGGTTTACTTCCAGCAACTGGTTGATCTGGTCGACATCGGCCACTTTCGGCAACCGGCGACCGGTTTTCGGAGCCCGGATATCCAGCGCCGGGTTATCCCGGGCCAGGCCTTCCCTGAGCAGATACTGGTAGAAGCGACGAATAGAAGACAGATGGCGGGCAATGCTGCGGCCGCCAAGGCCGCCTTTGCTGAGGTGGGCGACATACCGGCGGACTTCGTGGCTGGACAGGTCCGCCCAGCAATCGCAACCGCCCCCTGTCAGCCAGAGCGCCAGGCGCTGCAGGTCACGCTGGTAATTATCGCAGGTGCGCGCGGAGTGCCGCTTTTCTGATTGCAGGTGGCGGATAAAGCCCGACAGCGGCGCGGCCAGGGCCCCGGGCGGCGTGCCGGGGGTGTCGAGGGCGCCGGGGTCAACCTCCAAGGTCACCCCTGACCGCTTTCCACCGCCAGGTCAGACACCGATGCGCCGGAGCCATGGCGTTTGAGCATGGGCGGCAGCAGGCGGCTCAGGGTATCGCTGATATAACTCAGGAACAGCGATCCCATGCTCTGGTCAAAATAACCCGGCTCACAGCTACCCACCGCAAACACCCCGACCAGGCCTTCATGGCGCAGTGGCATCAGGGCGACCGAGGCGATCGGTTCGTCCCGGTCCGGGAACAGGAATTCCCGCTCATTCTCCCGGAACTGTCCGCACACCGCCCGCTCACCATCCAGCAGGCTACCCAGTCGTTCCTGGGCCAGGTCGGCATTGACAACATGCAGGGCACCCTGGCCGGAGCCGGGCAGTTCATCATTGCTGAACAGCAAGACAGACGCGGCATCCAGCCCGAAATCACTGCGGATACTGTCATCGATAGCCGCCGCCATGTCGTTCAGGTTTCGGGCTTCGATCACCTGCAGCAGCAGGCGTTTGCTCTTCTCGAACAGGCGGTCGTTGTGGCGGGCAATCGAGACCAGCTCGACCAGCTCCCGGCGCAGGGTATCCCGCTGCTCTCGGAACAGATGAACCTGGCGTTCCACCAGGGAAATCGCACGTCCACTGTCGTGAGGCAGGGTCAGGGTGCGCAGCAGTTCATCCTGGTCGACAAAGAAATCAGGGTTGTCGCGCAGATAATCCGCTACCTGCTCACGGGTGAGTTCTGCGACCTTCTGGCGGGCCGTTTGTTCTGTCATCGTGTTCTCCTGAGCTGTCAGGACCTTGTTTTAGGGCTGCGAGGGCCTTTGCGCCGGCGCGGCGGAGCCTCGCCCGGCAGTCGTAACTGGCCTTCAAATACTGTTGTCGCAGGGCCTTCCATCATAACAGGGGTACCCTCACCCTGCCATTCGATCACCAGGCGCCCGCCACGCAGTTCCACATCTACCCGGGCATCCAGCAAGCCGCGCAACTGGCCGGCAACCACGGCGGCACAGGCACCGCTGCCGCAGGCCAGGGTTTCACCGGAGCCCCGCTCGAACACCCTAAGCCGGGCATGGCTACGATCCACAATTTGCAGGAAACCGATATTGGCCCGGGCCGGGAACCGCGGATGTTTCTCCAGCGCAGGCCCCAGGCTGGCGACCGGCGCGGTATCCACGTCGTCCACCACCAGCACACCATGGGGGTTGCCCATAGACACCGCCGACAATTCAATCTGCTGGCCGTCCACTTCCACCGTGTACACGGTTTTCTGGCGGTCGGCGGCAAAGGGAATGGCGGGCGGGTTCAGTTCCGGCACACCCATGTTCACCATCACCATGCCGTCTTTGCCAATTTTCAGTTCAATCACGCCCTTGGCGGTCTGTACCCGCACCACCCGCTTGTTGGTCAGGCGCTGATCCCGCACAAAGCGGGCAAAACAGCGGGCGCCGTTGCCACACTGTTCCACTTCCGAGCCGTCGGCATTGAAAATCCGGTAGCGGAAGTCGACATCCGGTAATCCGGGCGGCTCCACCACCAGCAGCTGGTCAAAGCCAATGCCAAAGTTACGGTCGGCCAGCTCCCGGATCATTTCCGGGCGCAGGCGAAACGGCTGGCTGATGGCATCCACCACCATGAAATCGTTGCCCAGGCCGTGCATCTTGGTGAACCTCAGCAGCGGCCCCTGATTCCGTCTTTGCTGGTTCATCTCCGGTTCCCCGCTCATTCCGGCAGACAACTTTCAGGAGCCAGCTGGTCTTCCAGGGTTTCCCGGCGCCGGACTACATGCACCTTGTCACCATCCACCATAAGTTCCGGCGGGCGGTTTCGGGTGTTGTAGTTGGAGGCCATCACAAAGCCGTAAGCACCGGCAGAGCGCACGGCCAGAAGGTCACCGGCCTGCAGGCGCAGCTTGCGATCCTTGCCCAGGAAGTCGCCGGTTTCACACACCGGGCCCACCAGGTCCCAGGCTTGTTCTTCGCCCTCCCGGTGCGGCTGGACCGGAATGATCGCCTGCCAGGCGCTGTACAGGGCCGGGCGGATCAGGTCGTTCATGGCCGCATCGATGATGGCAAAGTTCCGGTGTTCGGTGCACTTCAGGAATTCCACCCGGGTCACCAGGATGCCGGCATTGGCGGCAATGGAACGGCCCGGTTCCAGGATCAGCTCCAGCTGACGATCGCCCATACGCTCGGCCAGGGCTTTCACATAGTCCGCCGGCTGGGGCGGCTGTTCCTGGTCATAGGTAACGCCCAGGCCACCGCCCATATCCAGGTGGCGAATGCGGATGCCCTGCTCCGCCAGCGAATCAATCAACGCCAGCACCCGGTCCAGCGCATCCAGGAACGGTGACACAGAGGTCAGCTGGGAGCCGATGTGGCAGTCCACGCCTTGTATATCCAGGTTCGGCAGGCTGGCCGCCCGGGCATAGACCTGCGGAGCTTCGGCAATATCAATGCCGAACTTGTTCTCTTTCAGGCCGGTGGAAATATAGGGATGGGTGCCGGCATCAACATCCGGGTTCACCCGCAGGGAAACCGGTGCCTTCACACCCAGCTCGCCCGCCACCTTGTTCAGGCGGTCCAGCTCGGTGTCGGATTCCACGTTGAAACAACGAACGCCGGCTTCCAGCGCCCGCTTCATTTCCCATTCCTGCTTGCCGACACCGGAAAACACCACTTTTCCGGCCTCGCCACCGGCCTTCAGCACCCGTTCCAGCTCACCGGCCGAGACAATGTCGAAACCGGCACCAAGCCGAGCCAGCACATTGAGTACAGCCAGGTTACTGTTGGCTTTCACGGCGTAGCACACCAGGTGCGGCCGGCCAGCCAGGGCGTTGTCGTAGGCCTTGTAATGGCGCTCCAGGGTAGCCCTGGAATAGACATAGGCGGGCGTACCGAAGCGCTCGGCAATCTGTGCTACGGGGACGTCTTCGGCGTAGAGTTCGCCGTCACGGTAATTGAAATGATCCATGGTGTTCCTGACTGTTCGGGCAGAATCGGGTTGAGTGGTCAGCTTTCTGGCTTGTCGTCGCTTTGCTGTGTTTCAGCACTGTTTTCAACCGCCGGCACCGGCGCTTCCCGGTACAGGGGGCCTTTCTGGCCACAACCGGAAACCATCAGCGAAACCAGCACCAGGGCCGCCAGCCCCGGCCAGCGCACCTGCTTGACCTGCATACCCAATCCCCTGAGTGAATAATGGGCGAAGTATACCCGACACCCGGCCATTACGGCGAGGGAACCGGCTCCGCCCGGGGCAATCCGATAGCCGGGACGCCATCCACTTCTTTTCGGGTGAAGAGCCAGTATCATGGGAGCCATTCTGTCATTTACAGCCATAACGACAACCCGGAGACCCGCAAGGGACAACCGCTGTGAAAGAATTCCTGATCCAACGCTATCGCCAGGACCCGCTGGGCCCGGCCATTCCACCCACGCTGGTACAGATTGATGACACCGGCCGGGTTATCCGGGCCGATCGCCATACCGATACCATGTTCGGCTACGAACCGGCGGAACTGATCGGCAAGCCAGTGCAACAGATTCTCGCTTCGCGCCAGGACGACCCCTTTGCACCGGCCAACCGGCACCGGCTGAATGACGGCCAGAAAGTCCTGGTGACCTTCCGCCACAAGGAGGGATTCTTCTTCACGGCCCGGCTGGGCCTGCACACCGAAATGCGGGATTCCGACCAGGCCGCCAGCGCCGCGATTACGCTGCGGGACAGCATCGCCATGGACAGCAGCCTGTTGACACTGGCGGAGCAGAGCGCCGGTTTCGGCCTGTGGGAACTGGATATCGCCAGCAACGAGATCGGCTGGACCGAAGGCGTTTACCGGTTACTGGAACTACAGCCCGGCACCGGGCTGACGCCCGAGCAGGCCCTGTTCTACTGCCAGGCCGGCCAGAACCGGGTCCGGGCCCTGTTCCGCCGCAGCATCCGCACCGGCAAGCCGTTCCGGATTGACCTGTCCATCCTCACCGGCAAACAGAACCCGCAAACCGTCACCCTCGCCGGCGGCCCTCTTGGCGACAGCCGGGAACCGCAGCGGCTGGGGGGCGTCATCGTCAATCACAGCGAAGCCATGCGCCACGATGACGAAAAACAACGGGTACAGAGCATTCTGGAAGCCACCGGCAACGCCACCGAAGACCTGGTGCTGGCAGTGAATACCCGCCTGGACCTGCTGCACTTCAATAAGCCCTGGGCCCGCCAGTTTTATAAAGCCTTCGGACTGGCCCCTTCTGTCGGCGACAACCTCAGCAAATTGCTGGGCAACTTCCCCAATGAGCGCCGGCTGATCGAACGCCTGTGGCAAAGGGCACTGGAGCGGGACAGCTTTGTTGCGGAGATGCCACTGAACCGCCAGGGCGAAGACTTTCCGGTGTACGAATTCCACTTCCAGAGCCTGCGCGGCCCGCACAACGAAGTGGTTGGCGCAACCCATGTGGCGAGGGATATCAGTGACCGCCTGAAACGCAACCTGGACGATGACCGGCGCACCCGGTTTGACCCTGTCACCGGCCTGCTCAACCGCCGCGCCTTTCTCGAGCACCTGGAACGGGCCCTTACCCACCAGCACCGGCGCCAGTTCACCGACAGCCTTCTGTTGCTGGACCTGGACAACTTCGAGCAATGCCAGGAAAACACCGGCAGCGGCGCCTGCGACCGTTATCTGAGGGAGCTGGCGGCCACGCTGGGGTTGCGGGTCCGGCAACGGGATGCCCTCGCCCGGCTGGCCGGCGATACCTTTGCGCTGTACATCGAGAACTGCCCGGAACCCAGGGTGCGCAAACTGGCGGATGAAATCCGCGAGCAGATAGCCCGCTTCCAGTTCGACTGGCAGGGCCAGCAACTGCAAACCACCGCCAGCGGCGGGCTGTTGATTCTGGGCGGCGAGCAGCCGGAACAACCGGAGCAGCTGCTGAGCCAGGCCGCCAACCTGTGCCACACCGCCAAGATCTCCGGCCGCAACCGGATTCACGCAGCCCACGCCAGGCATGGTGAACAACCGGCGGGCAGTTCCGACCAGCAACTGGAGCAGCTTCGCAACGCCCTGGACAACAACCATCTGCTGCTGGAATTCCAGTCCATGAAACCGGTGGCCAGTGTAACCTGGGGCGACCACATTGAAATCCTGTGCCGGATTCCGGGTGCCAACCCTGACGACACGCCACTGACACCGAACCAGTTCCTGCCCATCGCCGAACGCTTTGACCTGGTAAAACGCCTGGACCGGCAGGTCATCCGCCAGACCCTGGACTGGCTGGACCGGCATCCATTGCTGGAGCCGCGGCTGAAGTACTGCGGTTTCAACCTGTCTCTGGCCAGCATCCTGGATGACAGTTTTGCGGAATTCATGGAACAGGCGGTGGTACCGCTGGCCTACAAGCCGGAGTGTTTCTGCCTGGAAATCCGGGAGGCCCATGCCACCCAGTATCCGGATGAAGTGGCGGTGCTGTGCGATGCCCTGCACCGGGCCGGCTTCCGGGTCGCCCTGGAAGGGGCCGGTGCTTCGGTGGAAAGTTACAGCCTGGCCGCCAACCTGCCGGTCGACATCATCAAGCTGGATCAGCGGGTGATGAAGCACCTGGAAAAAGATCCGGTACAACAAATTATGGTGGATGCCCTGCACCGCATTGCCGAGGCTGCCGGCAAGGAAACCGTAGCCACCTTCATCGAAAACGATGAAACCTTGCGCAAGGTACGAACACTGGGAATTCACTTCGGCCAGGGCTTCCGGCTGGCAGAACCCCAACCACTGGAACAACTGAAACCGGCGGTGGTGGAGCTGAGTACCGGGCGTATCGGAGGCTGAGTTCCGCCGGCACAGGGGTCACCCCAGTGCCGGCGGATGATCAGGGCAGGATTACTTCAGGGCGGCGCGGGCCCGGGCTACGGCGGCACGAACCTGGTTCGGCGCGGTGCCACCCAGGTGATCACGGGCCTGCACGGAACCTTCCAGGGTCAGCACGTCAAACACGTCCTCGCCAATCACGTCAGAGAACTGCTGCAGTTCTTCCAGGGTCATCTCGGACAGGTCACGGCTTTGGGCCACACCAAAGGCGACCGACTTACCGACAATTTCATGGGCATCCCGGAACGGCACGCCTTTTTTGACCAGGTAATCGGCGAGATCCGTGGCGGTGGAGAAACCGCGCTTGGCCGCCACCCGCATGTTGTCCGCCTTGGCCTTGATGGCCGGGATCATGTCGGCATAGGCCTTCAGGCAGCCCTTGATGGTATCGACGGTGTCGAACAGCGGCTCTTTGTCTTCCTGGTTGTCCTTGTTGTAGGCCAGCGGCTGGCTCTTCATCAGGGTCAGCAGGCTGATCAGGTGGCCGTTCACCCGGCCGGTCTTACCTCGCACCAGTTCCGGTACGTCCGGGTTTTTCTTCTGGGGCATGATGGAAGAACCGGTGCAGAAACGATCTGGAAGATCGATAAAATCGAACTGGGCGGAAGTCCACAGCACTAGCTCTTCACTGAACCGGGACAGGTGGGTCATCAACAAGGCTGAAAAACTGCAGAATTCGATGGCGAAGTCCCGGTCAGAGACGGAATCCAGGCTGTTTTCAGTCGGCCGGTCAAAGCCCAGTAGGTCGGCGGTCAGGTTACGGTCGATCGGGTAGGTGGTACCAGCCAGGGCAGCGGCGCCCAGGGGCATCACATTCACCCGCTTGCGACAATCCTGCAGGCGATCGGCATCGCGTACCAGCATTTCGTACCAGGCCAGCAGGTGGTGACCGAAGGTGACCGGCTGGGCGGTTTGCAGGTGGGTAAAGCCGGGCATGATGGTATTGGCTTCGCGCTCCGCCAGGTCCAGCAGGCCGGCCTGCAGGCGAGCCAGCTCTTCGGCGATCACATCGATTTCGTCCCGCAGGTACAGGCGGATGTCCGTGGCCACCTGGTCGTTACGGCTGCGGCCGGTGTGCAGCTTCTTGCCGGTAATGCCAATGCGATCGGTCAGCCGGGCTTCGATGTTCATGTGCACGTCTTCAAGACTTACAGACCACTCGAAGCGGCCGGCTTCAATGTCTTCCTTAACGGCTTTCAGGCCGTCGATGATCTGGTCCCGCTCGGCATCGGTGAGCACGCCCACTTTCGCCAGCATGGTGGCATGGGCAATAGAGCCGGTAATATCATGGTGGTACAGGCGCTGATCAAAACCGACTGACGCGGTAAAGCGCTCAACAAAGGCATCGGTAGGCTCGCTGAAACGGCCACCCCAGGGTTTTTCGGAGGATGTGGCCTGGTCAGATTTCTTCTGATCCGTCATGACTTTTAGTCCTATAGTAACATGTAACTTTTGCTTAAGCGTCTGTTTTTACGTGGAATTGTAAAAGTGACACTTTTTGCTATTTTTCGGGTAATTTTGTCCTCATTGTAACGCTTCAAGATTCTGGAATCGCGCTAAATATCGTAGGACGACTGGGGGTTGCCAAACATATCTTGGGTGGTGGCTGTTCGAACTCGGCATGGGGAAAATTTTCCTAAAGCCTAAAATCGTTCGTAAAGGTCGCAAAGCGAACATTCAGATCTAGGTTAAGTCTTGAGAAGTCAAACAATGCATGCTTTGACTCCACAGGATAGTTAAATACTCATTTGTCGCAGGATATCTGGCAGGCAACTGGTCCGTTGAAACTGTATCCAAGCGAAAAAGAGACCCTGTCACCCTCTATCATGGCATCCCACAAGCCATCCTCAACTGACGAAGCAGGGAACAACACCTCATCACCACGACCGTCCACCTTAACGAAGCCAAAGGTTGATCTCTTCGTCTTTATCGTGCCGGTAAAACGTTTTCGCTCAGTTCCAGCAGTCTCAAAGTCTCGAATTTCGACCTTCGCCGCATGAGGTAGTCTCGCCTTTCTGAGCCCTTCGAAGATGCCTTTTACTTCTTGCTGAATCTTTGCGTCGCTTAGATTAAACGCGTACCTTGCGTACCAGAACTGCGCTTGGTAATTCCCGTCTCCGGGTGTAAATGCCCTGCGGTAAAAGTACATCAAGTCTTCATGTGAAGGTTTTGAATTATTCCGCAAGAATTCAGCATAATGAAAGTTCAGTTTATGATCCGCTCGACGTCTCTCGAGTGCTTGCTTAAAGACCTCTTCGGCTTTATCAAAATTCGCTTCTGCAACCAACAGACTTGCCAGCCGTATCGCAAGATGAGGCTCTCTGTCACTCTCTTCGAAAGATTTTTCCAAGGCGGTTAGCGCTGTTCTGTGATCATCAATCAGCTCAGAAAACCGAGCTTCGAGGACATGGACTTGTTTTTCCGACGGGAATTTCCTCTTGTTATCTGTTATCTCTTGCTGAACCGATCGAATTGCTTCCCTTATACTGAATTCCGTTGCTGCGTCGTCATTTAGGAGGTCATTCAAGGCTTCGATAGAAAGCTCAATGAGTGAAGACGAGGTATAGCCATCGACCCCCCACTTGGTGATCATTTGATTAAGATATCCTCTAGCTTCCGCTCTGTATTTTCTGCGCAACCTCTGATCATCCTCGTTCGTCGACTTGTCGCGCCATACAACTGACAAGCTATGGAGGATACTGGAATCATAGGGGGCCAATTCTTTTGCTTGCTCAAGCAAACGAAGGGCTTCGTCAAAGCTTCCATTCGGTCGAATACGCTCATAGTTGGCCTGCTGCTGAAGGATATACGGATCTGTTCCATTTGATTCAAGAGCATGCGCATAAATCGCAGTGACGTCTTCATACTGAGGGAATAGTTCATGAAGCGACTTCGCCCTAAGTAAAGAGCGCTGGGAGGATCGATCAGTACTGAACGAAACGTTCAGCTTTTTCACAATATTTATATATTCTTGGTACCGATCTTCTGCATTAGCTAAAGCTCGTCGGAAGACAATTTCTGCGATTTCAGAATGTCTCGCTTGGTAATGAATATCCTGCTCGCCGCTGCCGGATATAATTACGACCTTCTCGAGCGGCTTGTAGAATTCATTCTGAAACTGGGAGAAGGAAATCTCGTGAATTCTCGATATCAGCCCTGCTCGAACTGGTATTCGCAGTCTATTGAGAACGCAAACAGTTAGATAAATTCTCTTAGCAGCTTCGGGGTAAATATTTTCATACTCGTCGGATATTATGTCCTCGAACGGCTCCCCCATTGTCGCCTCATGTAATGCAACTAGAAGCTGGCGACCATAAATTTCACGAAACTCGTGACATCTCTCCTCGTGAGTTTTATTTTTTAAATTTGGCCCCAACGATGAATACGTCTCCAATCGATGCACTAATAAATCGATCTCATTCTCAGCAAGATATCTAAGCTCGAATTTATCCGAGACTAATTCGTCAAGATCTTCACATCGAGTATTCCACTCATTATACCGTTCAGCGGTGAAAACGGTCACCGGCAATTCTTTCCTGTCGAGCTTTTGTAAAAATCTATTTAATTCAATAGCGTTTACGGCGGCATCATCCCAGAACAAATAGACCTTCTCACCAGTTTTCTCAATTATCTCCTCGATAATGTCTAAATCAGCAAAACATCCAGGTTTAACCCATAGAGCGATTCCCAGGCGTGAGACCCCCACATCCCAAGCTATTTGACGAAGAAGTATAGTTTTACCTGATCCCGCTTCACCTTTGACGACATAGAATTCATGTTTTTCATCCCGACTAGCTTCTGGCTTTTCAATCGCAAGATCGTTGATGTTTTGTGCTAAATTCCGCGGAATCGCAATCTCTTGCGCGACCGGGTCCCATCCTTGGTCAACGCCCTTGAAGAACTCCAAAGGATCAGATCCCAATGTGGGAATGTCGGGATTCACCCAGTCGACCTGGTTTGTCAAAAAATCAATAAGCTCATCTGAGGGAGAAACATGTTTATTGAAAACAGCCTGAATTGGATGCGTTGATGGGGGAGTTATGACCGAAAGCAATCGGTCTACTTTTGATATTCTATCATCAATCTCATCGAGGAAATCGGAGAATGTAATATCTAAAGCAGTGATCTTTTTATGTGCCCAGAATTCTTTTTCAATTTCATCTACGTTTGGCTTTATTAAGAAATGCCTTTGCCCGCCCTTACACTCTTTTTCAAGGTCCAGAAGCACTGATCTTACATTATGATCTAGTAGACTATGCCCTACGAAAACGATCGAGTTATCATATGCTAATTCATATAAATGATTAAAAAGCCTCTTCCTAACATCAAAACTTTCGTTATATTGATCTGTGGTCAACACCAGCGGTAACGATGAGTCGTGAGTTCTTGTCAAGCACCCATGTAACTTAACGTAAGGCAATAAGTCATTTGTAACTCGCGTCTCGTCAAAATTATCTTCATTACTAATAATTATCGAAAGCGACTGCATCGGATCTCTGTTCAGGGTATAGCAACGTTCAACCAACATGTCGTAATTTGTTGTGAATATTGCTCTCCATCGAAAATTCGGGATCTTCAGGTGAAATTGAGCTGGTCGCAAATCTGAAAAATAATCTCGAATATAATCTTGCACTTCAAAAAGGCTAGTTTGCGAGATCGCCATCGCAGCAACGTGAGCTAAATCAGCGTCTTTGAAGCTTTCGTTTAGAAATCTGTCGCAAAGAATATCCCGAAGGTCATTACCAAGAGGAATTTTTTTGTCTGGTAGGTCTGCACCAAATAGAGCGCCAGAGCCCAAAAACAAGACAACTTTTCCTTTTTTGATCTTTTCAATCAGTGCGTCGCTCAGGGCCATTTAACGTTATCCGTGTCCAGATGGTTGCATTTTTGGTTTCTGGTTTCTTGACGTTACGTGGAGAGTAAAACACGTGAACCTTAATAGAAAGGCATTTACTGGCAATCCTTTTGCCAAACCGCCAGTGCTACTTGCGAAGACAGCAGTCACAATGCTTTTCACTCAGCAAACTTTTCAATTCACCAGCAGCGATGCAGATCACCGTAGACAGCGATGAGTGTTGGGAAACCGTATACGTTGAGGCTAGAGGGTGGCGCTTTTGGTAGCCCTTAGGTGACTGTTCGCTTTTGTTTAGCTGAGTTCAGAGGATGCCCTGGTCGCAAAGCGGACATTCGAGTAAGACGAATAGCGCTTGCAGTATGCGCGCCCATGGAATGGAACCGAAGGCGCAATGAAATGGGCTTCGTCGCGCCTGCGCTTAATGGGTTCTACCCCGTTACTGTGGACATTCCTAAAAAGAGGCCTGACACGCTGCTCACAGGCTCGGCGTGCCTCCGAACAACAGGTAATAAGCGATGCCCAGTAGCGAACTGACTAAGATCACCGGCAACATGCCCACCTTGAAGCGTAACATGGCAATAAAGGCGGCCAGTGCAAGCACCACACTGGCGATCTGAATACTGCCCCATGTCGGCACCATTAACTGCATGCCAAAGGTCCGAACCGTATCTACTTCGGCGAAAGCGACATGCACCGCGAACCAGATAGCCAGGTTCAGCATCACGCCCACAACGGCGGCGGTGACCGCCGATAACGCAGCACTCACCGCCTGGTTCCCGCGCAGCCTTTCTACATAGGGTGCGCCCAGGAATATCCACAGAAAACAGGGAACAAAGGTCACCCAGGTAGCCAGAATCGATGCAAGAATGCCCGCTGTAAAAGGATCGAGGGGGCCTGCGTCGCGGAAAGCGCCCATGAAGCCCACGAACTGTACTACCTGAATCAAGGGGCCGGGCGTGGTCTCTGCCATGCCCAAACCATCCAGCATTTCCCCTGGCGCAAGCCAGCCATAGTTCTGTACGGCCTCCTGTGCCATATAAGCCAATACTGAATAAGCACCACCGAAGGTGACGACGGCCAGCTTGCTGAAGAAAAGCCCTATCTGGGTGAAGACATCGTCAAAGCCCAGCGATACAGCCAATACAACTAGCGGTGTGAACCACAGCGGTAGCCAGACCGCGAGTACCTTGAGCGCCCGCTTGCGCGTTGCCTTGGTATGATGTGCGGCACCGCCATCCATCATGGTGTCGATCGCCCGTTCACCATCCTCGGGCGTGTCATGTCCCTTGATGACCACGAATCGTTCCGGGTCCATGTACCGCCCCAGCAGGCCAATAACGGCAGCAGTCAGGATCACTACCGGGAACGGGACAGCGAACAAAAAGATGGCAATGAAAGCAAGGGCCGCCAAGATGTACATATAGGCATTCTTGAGCGCGCGCTTACCGATCCGGATGACGGCCTGAATCACGATCGCCAACACCGCCGCTTTAATCCCGAAGAAAAGCGCCTGCACCAGGGTTGCATCCTGAAAGCCCGCATAAAGCACGCTCAACACCAGGATGCTCAAAAAACCCGGCAACACAAACAGTCCGCCGGCCACGAGCCCACCCTTGACGCCATGCAGCAGCCAGCCGATATAAGTAGCCAGTTGTTGGGCTTCCGGCCCGGGCAGTACCATGCAGTAGTTCAGGGCGTGCAGAAACCGGCTTTCGCTGACCCATCGCTTTTCATCCACCAGAATACGATGCATGACGGCGATTTGGCCGGCAGGACCGCCGAAACTCAGCATTGCAATCCTTAGCCAGACGCGCACCGCTTCCCCAAACGTAATCTCATGACCAAACTCGTTGCGATCGCCACCCGATGGCACGGTGTCTTGTTGGGTTCTGTGGGCTGTATCGGTGGAGTGGGACGACTCCGGCATGCTTACTTCCTCTTCGTATAGGTTGTGTACAAACTGTCGAACACCTGATTGGCAGCCAGTAACAGCTGATCATCGTTATGATGAGACTCGCGAAAGCCCATCAATACGCATTCAACTCCAGTGGCCGCCGGTGGCTGATGGCCGCCAACATCGAGGTAATGCACCAGTTCCGCGATCCGCTGCAGTGCCACCTGGCGCAGGCCAAAGCTCGCCAGCAACGTTTCAAAGGTGACCTTGTCAGCTACATGGGTGAAGGCCGCTCCATCGAAATCAAAACCCAGCGCGTGATCAGGGCAATCAGCTGGAGAGCTTAACCATAGAAAATTCGCTTCCGGATCGATGAATCGCTTAATCAACCAGGCGCTGGCCAGGCGGTCCACCCACGGTCGGCGACGAGTTGCCCATACCCTTCCTAGGTAGTCGGCACGGTTGAGGAGAGCGACCGTGCCTGAAACAGGTAGCGGCTCATCAGGCGACAGCACGCGATTTGCGTCGGTTTCCAGTTCCTGCAACGCCCGATCGACCCGTTCACGGGCAGCACCTGGAAAAAAATCAATCTGTGACACGCGCGTGAAGCGCTTACGCAGTTTCCGGGTCTCCCTAATAACCTCCATTGCCGATTCTGGCAGCAGCGTTGCCCGTAGTTCTGCGATGTCCGAGTGCAAGGCCTCATAGTCGTCCGCACGATCGAATAAAGCGGGGAATTCATGAGCATCCGGGCCGTCAGTGGGTACAACATGGGCGACACCGCCGGCTTCACGCACGTCATGGGCCACAGCCTCCAACTTCTCGACGTGATCGGGGTGAGCTGGCAGTAAATAGACGCCGTCGCGAAGTGAAGCCGCGCCCCATGCCTTAATAGAGCGCCAGGCCCGCATACGCACCGTCGCATTTTCTGTAGGAAGTGACAGAATCAGTAGAAGCCATGACATTCTGTAGAATCTACTACGTGTTTGTAGCAATCACAACACTTTTATGGCTGAACGGTTGTGATGGCCATCTGACTACAGTAGCATTCTCATATATCCCCCCACGGGGGATAGGTTAAAAGCTGGTTTTGACCCCAGACTTACCAAATCATCAGCCACGCTAGGAACACTGTGATGCACCACGAACGACTCGATCATTGGCAACATAAGCATGTCTTTGGCCAGGATCGGAAGCGCCCCGGAGAAATCCGAACGCTCATCGTGGTGGGCCTAACGCTGGCGATGATGGTCTGGGAAATCCTGGCCGGGATCGTTTATGGCTCGATGGCCTTGCTGGCCGATGGGCTGCACATGGGGTCGCACGCGGTGGCCCTGGGTATTGCCGCCTTCGCCTATGCATACGCCAGGAAAAACGCAGGCAACGCCCGATTCTCTTTCGGGACGGGGAAGGTCAATGCGCTGGGCGGCTTTACCGGAGCCATTCTGCTGGCTGTCTTTGCGCTCTACATGGTCATCGAGAGTGTTGGGCGTTTTATCCAGCCCGTCCCCATTTCTTTCGATGGGGCCATATTTGTGGCCATCATAGGCCTGGTGGTCAACGGGGTGTCAGCGTGGATACTGGGGGATGCAGGTCATGACCATGGTCACAGTCACGGGCATAATCACGGTCACCACCATCATCACCATGACCACAACCGACGGGCCGCTTACCTGCATGTGCTTGCAGATGCGTTGACGTCAGTCCTTGCCATTGTTGCCCTTCTGGCGGGTAAATATGCCGGGTGGAACTGGATGGACCCGATGATGGGGATTATCGGTGCGATTCTGGTAACCCGTTGGTCCTGGCAACTTTTAAGAGACACCTCAAAAATCCTTCTCGACGAGCAACATCAGGACATGGAGGACGCTGTTAAAGAGGCCGTCGAAGACGACGATGCCAAAGTCAGTGATCTGCATGTGTGGGCAATAGGCCCAAACATTCATGCCGCTATTGTCTCAGTCGTCTCGCATCAGCCCGAGTCGCCCGCAGTTTATAAGGAGCGCATTCAGGCACACTGCCAGTCCCTGGTCCACGTGACGGTGGAACCTCTTCGCTGTGATTAACGGAGAGAACGCAAATTAGAGAGTAACGAGATCAAAGATAACGGGCGATTGCTTTGAACTCGTCGACGCGCCGCTGCTGCTCCGGCTCCAGCGGTCCGATGGCATCGTCCAGGCAGTGTTCAATGTGGTCCTGTACCAAGACGCGCTTGGCCTGCTGGATGGCCTTTTCCACAGCGTGAAGCTGCTGTGCCAGCTCCAGGCAGGGCTTCCCCTGATCCATCATGCCAATCACGCTTTCAAGATGGCCGTTGGCCCGCTTCAGGCGTTTGATGATATTCGGATGCGATTGATGCGTGTGATCATTTATCATGTTTGATTCCTATCCCCCGTGGGGGGATGGTATCCTCTTGCTTCGTTGAAATCCAACCACTGACTCGACCATTGAGACTGATGATTTCGGCCCTCCATCAAAGAAAACTGCTTCCGACGCTCGTCATGCTGTTCGCATTGGCGGGCCTGTCGCTGTCGGTGATTGGCGAGTCATTCTCTCACGGTGTGGCCAACTTGGCAGGCGATTGGGAATCGCAGCCTGACGGCCACCCAGGCAGTTATGGTGCGCATGGACACACCCACGATTTTGACGAAGAGCCAGAGACATCCTCAGTGCATCATGATGCTGGCAATCATACTCACGAGACCGTGGACCAGCTCAGGTTTCCGTTTGTTTCCCAAAGCCTGACCGTTCTCCGGCAGCCCGTGCCCTTTGCCGGAGGTTCTCCCCGCAGTTTGCGCTATCGGCTTGAACGCCCTCCAAAAGCCTCTATTCCCGCTTGATTCTTGCCGCTTACGTGGCCCGAGAAAACAAATTCAATTGGAGTCTTTATGTTGTCAAGCTTGCTTGGCGGTTGCCGTGGTGTGCCCTCAACGGGCACAGGCAGTCGTCTGTTCTGGACATTTCTGACCCTGGGCTTTCTGGGTATGAGTACCGATGTGCTTGCCCACGCAGTCGCTCAGGGCGACAGGGGCTACATCCAGGAAATTACCGGGATAAACCTTATTGCGTTCATCTATCTGGGGGCCAAACACATGGTCACCGGCTATGACCACCTGCTGTTCCTGCTGGGTGTCATTTTCTTTCTTTACCAAATGAAGCACATCGCGATCTACGTGAGCCTGTTTGCCCTGGGGCATTCCACCACAATGCTGCTGGGGGTGTACTTCAATGTGGGCATCAACAGCTACATCATTGATGCGATTATCGGCCTGTCCATCGTCTATAAGGCACTGGACAACATCGGTGCCTACCAGCGGTGGTTTGGCTTCCAGCCCAACACCAAGGCCGCCACGTTGATTTTCGGGTTCTTCCATGGTTTCGGCCTGTCCACCAAGATCATCGAATACGACATCTCGCCGGACGGCCTGATTCCGAACCTCCTCGCCTTCAACGTGGGCGTGGAAATCGGACAGTTGATCGCCCTGGCCATGATCCTGATTGCCATCAGCTTCTGGCGTAAAACCGACGGCTTTTTCCGCCACGCCTATACAGCCAACGTTGCCATGATGAGTGCAGGTTTCCTGCTCTTTGGCTATCAGCTCACGGGTTACTTTGTCGCCTGATTCTGGAGATTTGCTATGTACAACACCGATATACCCAACCGTGAAGAACTGCCCAGCACTGCCAAACTTATTCGATCAACCATCATCGCAGCTATTGTGGCGCTGATTCTGCTGGTGACCGTGGTCATGCCCGCCGAGTACGCCCTGGACCCGACCGGTGCCGGCAGATTGCTGGGGTTGACCGAAATGGGCGAAATCAAGGAACAACTGGCTGATGAAGCTGCCGCTGACGAGGAGGCACAGATGGTTGCCGTGCAATCCTCAAGCGATCAGCAGGAAACCGAAGCAGTACAGCCTGAAGCCGAAGAACCCGCTCAGGAAGCTGCCCCAGAACCAGAACCAGAACCTGCGGCCGTGCAAGAACAACAAGCATCAGAACCAGCACCTGCAGAAACACAATGGCAGGACGAAGTGCGAGTGGTTCTTACGCCTGGCGAAGGTACTGAGTTTAAGCTCACCATGGAAGAAGGTGCTGTGGCTCGCTTCTCTTGGGTATCCGAGGGTGGCCCAATCAACTTTGATACCCATGGCGATGGAGGCGGCCAGTCAATTTCATACGAGAAAGGCCGGGGCGTACCGGAAGACGAAGGCCAACTGGAAGCCGCTTTTACCGGCAACCATGGCTGGTTCTTCAGAAACCGGAATGACAATGACATTACTCTCGTCCTTCGTACCGGTGGAGACTACGGACAACTGAAGAAAATGCTTTGATCACGCAGGCATAAATTGCAATTTTTTTTGGAGCCGGTCAGACAATGGCCGGCTGCGAGAAGAAGCGAAGGTTCATGAAATGGAGCAAAACCAGAGGTTATGAATCAGCTCATGAATGTCATGCATACAGCAATTAATTAAGCTACTGAAATACCGCGTTATTCATAATTTTCCATATCATCGGTGATCGCCGGGTCGGAATAGTTATTCCACTTTATCGTTAGTGCATCCGATTAAGCGGTACCAGCCTTCAAAATTGAATCGAAAGCCGATTCGAAGCTGAGAGCTGCAAATGTCCGCTTTTGTTTAGAAGCGGGAGAAAAAGATTCTGGCCAAAATCTGCGTAGCGCTACTCACCCAATTTCCCCCTAAAAACTCTAACGTTTTTACTTTCCAAGATTGCCGAGAGCCGGCGATTTTCGAGTTCAAGAGTCGCGTTTTTCGAAGCAAGTTCGTTGCGCTGCTCGGTCAAATCTACGATTTTTTCCCGAAGTTGACGATTCTTGAAACGCTCTTCCTTGAGTTTCTCCTGCTTCTCATCACGCTGTCTCTGGATCGCCTTGTTGGAATTGCCCCGGATGCGCTCCAGCAAGTCTGGGTAGTCTTTGTGGATCAAGGCACGACTGACTCCGGCCTCTTCGGCAACAGCGGCCACCGAGACTTTCCTGCCCTTCTCAACGACCTTGGGCTGGTCTTTTTCCAACCGAACAATGGCCAGCCGAATACGCTTGTGAGTGTCTGATTCAGATGGCTTCGACATCGGCCACTTGCTCCTTGAGGCGATTGATGTCTACACCGAGATCCGTTAAAACCCTTTCGCAGCGTTCCATGGTGCGCTCGACGGTCTTTGATCCTGAGTCGTCCAGATCATCGATCTGGCGTAGCTCAATCTGTTGCATGTAAAGTCCTTCCCAGAAAGGCTTGTGACTATCATCAATACAACCGTGCTCGCAATCTTCGCATTGGCCACCCGCACAATCCACGCCGGTATCGTTGGTACACCAGGCAATGCCGGTGGACCGCAGGTAAACCAGTTCGCTGATGGCCTCAATCATCTCTTTCCGATCTTTGTAGGTACGCACTTCTTCCGAGCGGCTCCGCATTTGGCGAATATGACTGGCCATGCCACCTGAAAGCGGTGTATCAGGCTCCAACCAGTGACCGACAATGGCCTGACGCTTGCCGTCAAAAGCAGCGTAGATTTCGTCATAGAGTTCCAAATCCTGCGTCTCATTCATTGCATAAAGGATGGTCATATCCAGGCTCCAGTGCTTGAAGTGATCCCTTAAATACCGCAGATCACCCAGCTTGTGGTGGACAACGTAGTTGGCGAAGCTACGCCGGAATTGGTGTGATGTGAGGTTCCAGTCCAGCCCAAGACTCCTCGTAAAGCTTTTGAGGCGCTTATTCAGGCCTTGGCCGCTAAGCAGGTGAATGCGACCGCCTTGGCTCGATCCATAGGTCAGTCCAACCGTGCCTGAGATAGACCGCAAGCGGGTAATTTCTTCGTATTCTCCCGCCGCTCTGGCCGCTTTCAGCGCCTGTTCTAGGTCTCGTTGCAAAGGCTCTGAGAGCCGTTCTAGCGCCTTTAACGCCTGAATTGCAATCTCGGGGCACAACCATGAGGTGTTGCCCTCGTGGGTTTTGTCCGAACGCGAGCCGAGGAAGTAAAACCGTTCCCCATCGCGAACTTGGCTGTACCATTGATCTCGACGGATGTTGCCGAGTTCATGGGCGCGGATGCCGGTGGTGGCTAAAATGATGACAAAGCATCCGTCGCGCAGGTCGCTCAGCGTGGTGTTCAATACGCCGAACCCTGAATCCCAACCGCGGCTTTTCAGGTAGCGAGACATTTCACCGGCTTGTGTCGTTCGCTTTTCAGAACAAGGTTCGAAGTCAGCAAGAGCCTCCCGATGTTCCAACAATTCATCGGCTCGGTTTAGCAGAGATTCAGCGTGCTGGAACAGGTGCCGAAGAATGTTATTTGGAATGATATCAGTCTTAGCTTTGGTTGATTTTTTGTGTCCGGCCAGCGCGACGGCCGAGCTGTCGGGCCAAGGATAATCAAAAGCGCTTGGGGTATCCCGGAGGAATTGCCAGCATCGTTCGACAGCCGATAATCGATTCCACTTCGCCATGCTGCCCAGTGGTTTTCCTGGCTTTCGTGCAGAAACAAGGCGGTGAACGTATTGCACATAGCGGGCGGCTACCAGAGGCGTTACCTTCAAATGACTGCTGATGCCTTGATCATGCAGCCAATTCATCCATGAAGTCAGAGCGGAGAAAACGTTTCTAACCGAGCTGTTATTTAACGCGACCTCTCCCCAGATCAAGCGTGCCAAGACGATTTTTGCTTCTTCCTGCAATTGCGTGCCTTTGATCCGCGTAAAATCCATTTTTCGATCGCTGTCCGGCTGGTTGCCGGTGCTCTTCGATTTCGGCAACCACCACTCTGGATCTTCGTACCGTGAGAGCACGTACAGCACATGATCGGCCCGATCCGTAGTTATGATGCCGTGAAGTCCTTCACCATGGGGCAAAGCCCACAACAGCCGCTCGCGGTCGGCCAGCACCTCTGCGCCCGTGACCTCGCTCATATCGCCATCCTCGCCATGCTCAGGTCTCGCCAGAATGGGTGGGGGCGGTGTTTGGCCTTTTCTCGTTGCTCGGCCACCAGGGTCGCATCAAAGCGAGGGGCGATCTCCTCATCGATCAAACGGATGACTTGCTTGAGGTATTTCATCCAGCGCTTGCCACCAAAGGTGTCGTAGTTGCGCAGGGCGGCCCAGTAGAAGCTGAACAGTCGATACAGGTCATCGCCGGTCACCACAAAGCTCTTGCACCGGAAGCAGCCCAGATAGTCCTGACAGGGCTCTCCGTTTTTCGGGGATCGGTGCCCTCGGCGGACATCCTGGCATGACGCAACGGGCGTCTGATCACTGGCGATGATATTCGGCTTGCTAAGAAGCTCTTGAACACGCGTCTCGCCTAAAAAACGCATATTGGTTTCCGCTTCCGGTGGCGCCTCCCAGTAGTGGGCATTGCCCGTCTGAACCGTGTGCCGCCCCGTTCTGGCTGTGATCAACGGGTCTTGACCAGACATCTCCCACACTCGATTCAGAAGTGTCTGACGCAACCGAGTGACGTTCAACATGAGCGGCTTCCCATCGTCCGTTTGAAGCTGGTGTTGGTCGACAAGTAGCTGGATGATGTAGTGCAAATGGCTGGCAGTGAGTCGACATGGTTTGCCCGCGTGCTTGCCCCGCACTGGCTCGTAGACCAGCAGTCGCCCCCGATCACCCAGCTGGGCGCGTATAGAGGCATTCCTCGTAACGATCAGATCAATGGCATCAGCGGCATAGAGATGGATACTGGCCATTTCCGATACTTCCTCTGACTTTCTCAGGGCAACCACGTGCGTGGCGTTGCCGCGACGTTTAAAGCTCACAAGCAGACGCAGGTTGGATTTGAGCGGATGAGGCTGCACGCAGTCCGTGGTGAGTTCCAGGATGGGTGCCGGATTCATTCCAGTAGACAGAGCGATGGACAGCGCGCAAACGGTCAAATCGTAGCTGTTCAGCGGCTCCGAGTGGGCCACAATTCGTTCCATCTCTATGCGCAGCGCTTTGATCAAAAACCGCTTTTCATTTTTGCTGAGCGCCTTCTGGCTCTTACGTCGTTTGTTGGAATTCGGAAACGGATTGGCAGGCCAAACCGTTTTCATATCTACTTCCGGCCAGAACCCGAACCGATGACATGCCACAAGCAGGGATTTGGTTTTGGTAAAGTGACCCTTTTGCGAGCCGTATTCGATGGGCTCGTTTCTCAGGTGCTGAATAAATCGCTTGATCGTTTCGGCGTTGAGATCCGCCATGGTCAGGCGTTTTCCACTAGCGGCGTGCAGTAACGACAGGAAGGGCGCAAAGAAACGGAAGCCAACGTTCCAGTAACCCACAATTGTGGTCATGCTGAGAGACTTTCCGTTGGTTTTGGCGCTCTCTGCGACCAGCTTTTCTAGGGTGCACTGGCAGGCGGCGGTGATGTCGTCAAAGCCCTGACCGTAAAATTGCCCGAAGTCCGCGTTTCTTGTGTTTGTTGTGTTTTCGGGAAAGGCAACGAGGGTGTTCGCCGGTTTTGAAACACGCGCCCGATCAACCTTTATGGTTGTCGCCTTGGTCGTAGTCTCGCAAGCCTCCTTAGCACCAACCTCATGCCTCTTTAACGTGAAATCCTTTTTCATGCGCAGGCTGCCTCCTTTGCCGTCTCCTCAATTTCCTCCTGATAACTGGTGCGCAGGTCGTCTTCGATGTCGTCGAGAAAATGCAGGTATTTTTCCGTGGTCATGATGCTGCTGTGGCCGAGGCGATCTCGGACATAGATCAAAGGATTGAAAGTCGTGCTCTTTCGGGACATCAACGATTTCAGGGTATGCGTCGCGTAGGTATGACGCAGGATGTGGGGATGGCAAGCGAACGACAGCTTCAATCGGTTCAGTTGATTGTTGAGCGAGGTTCGAATGCTCCAGGGGTTGCCCTTGGCGGTTACAAAGAGGGTTTGTGGGTCTGTCCCGTGTTTTCGGATCGTTTCGTTACGCTCGTGGATCACGTAATTCCAGAGATCCGCCATCAATGATATCGGCACATGGATCGTCCGCGGTTTGTCTCCCTTGGTGCTCATATCTTGGGGATCAAGCTCAACCACCACATGACTTCGAGCCGAGATCGACTGGGGGGCAGATATGTAGTGAACTGGAATTGTCAGCAGCTCTTCTTTACGCAAACCCGTCAGCAACGCCAACCGAACGATCAATCGGAGAGTTTTGTTCTTGATGGTTCTCAGCAGCTCATCAACCTGCTCTTTGTTGAGGACTTTGATCTTGGTTGGCGTGGTTTTCAGCAGCACATCAGGCTTTACAGCATACCCCCCGGACGTGTCTGTGTGTGCCAGAAAACCCTTTGTCTGCCGGACTCTCACCGTTTCAAGGTCATACGGCAATGTGCTTACCCAACCTTGTTTGAGGGCAAACTGATAAAACTTGATCACGAGGTGAAGTCGTCGGTTTACCGTGGAGGCGCTGAGGTTAAATCGATCAAAGGAAACGTCGCGATACAGGGCTAACAGGGTTTCGTGGTTTCGGTGATCAAGCTCTCTCCAATCAAACCCATTGGCTTCAATGAACTCGAAATAATCACACAGATCCCTTCCAAACGTTTCCCAGCTACGTCGGCTTTGCACACTTCCACGTTTCAAGCAGTGATGGACGAGAAATTCCATTCCTTCGACAAACACATCATGATTGGCTTTGAGAAGAATCGGGAACCCTTCATAGGAGTGCCCCCTGATTTCAAACTCTGGTGTCGCTAGGATGAATTCCAATGCTCGCTCTTCAATGCTGTATTTTTAAACAGTGTAAGCATATGCTTTAAGGATGCAACAGGAAGCGTTCATGTTACATGCTACCAAGTGGCGAAATCTCAGTATATGAGGATGGATAACCGCAGTAATGGGTTGGAACCCAGCATGGAAACGGTCGTTTGTTGGACGGACTAGTTCATCCCGTAAAAATACCCAATTTCGGCTTGTTTAGTGTTCAACAATCACGTACAACAATCTATGAGAAGAAAAGGTACCTTTCATGATCATAGGTTATGCGCGCGTCAGCACTAACGACCAAAATCCCGAACTCCAAGTGGATGCCTTGGAGAAAGCCGGGGCCGAACAGGTATTCCAGGAAAAATTTACCGGAACCTCACGTGAGCGACCCGAGTTGTCGCAGTGCCTCCGTATGCTCCGGTCGGGCGATGTCTTGGTCGTGTGGAAACTGGATCGCCTCGCTCGATCATTGAAGGACCTGGTGGAGATTGTTCAGGACCTCCAGGATCGCGGAATAGGCTTTAAGTCCCTGACGGAGTCCATCGACACCACCAGTTCAGGTGGCCGCTTGGTGTTCCATATCTTCGGGGCTCTGGCTGAGTTTGAGCGAGACCTGATACGAGAACGGACAATGGCCGGATTGGAGGCTGCCCGTGCCAGAGGACGAAAGGGTGGCCGAAAACCTGCAATGTCCGATGCTGACACTAACAAGGCCGCAGCGATGCTATCTGACCCGGAAATAACGAAAACAGAAGTTGCCAGACATTTTGATGTTAGCAGGACAACTTTGAACGCATCTTTGAAACGATTGAGAATTAGAAACTGACGTGTAGTAATTCAGACTTGATCTGAAAGCTAATCACCAGTCCATGTTCAAAGACCTTTCCCATTGATTTACCAAGTAGTTTACGAAGTGATCCATGTCTTCACATGAACCCATGGCCCTAGCATACGTACCGTCTGATGCCATGGTCAGAATTACTGGCAAAGTAGTTCTTTGTAAGTAAAGTCTGGCAGGTTCTCGCGGTCCACTCCATAGATACTCAACGAAACTTACGATTACGCCAATCGCTTCTGGATCTTCAACTGTTAATGGGCCATCTAGTGCGAATTTCTTGGATCCTCTCATGTGCGGCAGGAGGACTGGAGTGGCACCTGCACCGGAGTGGAATGTAAACGCTTCACCTCGCTTGCCGAAAGCTCCGTGAGCAACAAAATTACGATGCTGCCGCCTTATTTCGACCAAGTCATCGTAAAAGCGCTTTGCTTCAGGATCATCGATATCAAACACTGCTTTGTATTTTTGGGGCCAATCAGCCTCGGCTAGTGCTGTAACCTGTTTACCTGTCGTTATTTTGCCCAGAAGTATCGAAAGGTGAATAAAAACATGCTCTGTGAAGCTGAAAAATGACTCTATTACCGTAATCGCCATCCAAGCAATCCGCTCTGTTAACGAATACGGTTCATCAAACATTTTAGTTCCTTCAGCCATTCGCTCTTCGAATGAGAGACTTCGCCGGCGCTTTACCTCCTTTTGGAAAGCGTTAACGAGTTTGTCGTATTCACCTAGGAAATATTCAAAGCGCTGGTACAGCGGGTCTGTGTGATTGGTTACATTTAGCTCGGATTTGGAAACGGCGTTATCAGCGCGCCACTCAAAATAAGGTTGGGAAGCTTTCGTTGCTTTATGAATTTTATTTACGAGGTCTCTAACCTCGTTCTCGTGTGCATGAGGGTTGTCAACAAAGACACCAAGCCCCATTTTTCTATGCTCAATCACATATGCGTTGCCGTTGTACTCCACAGGAACGGACCAAGCTAACTTTTCAAACTGTCCAAGGTTTCGAAAACCAAGTAAATCCACTAGCAGAAAATACACGAGATAGTAGGGTGGAAGTTGCCGTCCTGCCTCTGTACGTTGTGGAGAAAACAACGAGTTTTTCAGGTTTTCTCCGTACTCATCAAGCGGTCGTATTGGATCAATAGCTCTTGCAGCTTTGAGCCGCACTTCCTCCAGGTGCTCTGGCAGGTTGGACTTCATCGTTTAGTCCCTAATGAATATATGACAGATTCGATATCTGGAGTGGGGCCAAGTTGAGTTTCTGACAGCAGAATTTCCGCTTTTCCGTCAAGAGCTTCTTTTGTTGCCCGCCACTCCGGCATGAACCGATCCAGCAGCCCATAAAAGCGCGGGCTGTGGTTATGCTCCACCAGATGACACAACTCGTGCAGTAGCACGTAGTCGATGGCCCGTGTCGGGGCTTTGATCAGGTGCGGGTTCAGCAGGATGGCCCCTTCCGGTGAGCAGCTCCCCCACTGGGTCTGCATCTCCATCATGCGCCAAGCTGGTGCCGTTGTTGTCCAGGGCAGACTCTCAACCATCAGGTTGAGTCGGCGCTGGAACACCTCCAGGGCGCGATCCCGGTACCACTGGCGCACGGCTTTCTGTATTCGATCTGGATTCAGCTCCTTGCCTCGCACCCGCAGCTGGCCACCGATCAGTTTGCAGGTGACCTTGCGCTGCTCCGAGGCCTGGATGACTTTCAGGACGTACCGGCGGCCCAAGTACAGCATGCTTTCGCCGCTCACCCACTGTCGCGGTCGGACATCCCGGTGGCGCTCGGCGATGTCGTCCAGGTGCTTGAGTATCCACCGGGCGCGGCGCTGGACGGCCGATTTGATCGCCGGCAGTTGGGCATTCTCCGGGGCATCGACCTGCACCATGCCGTTGGGATGCACATGCACCCTTATGGTTGCCTTCTTGTGTTCTGGCACATAGCACAGGTGGTACCGGAACTCCCGGTCACCGTACCGGGTCACGTATTCCAGCGGTTGTTCGTCCTGATGGGACTCTACCGAGGTCATCAACGGGCGACTCCATTACGAAGAATCTGCACCACCTCATCCAGCATGGCCTTGGCCTTATCCAGCCCTATCAGGGCGAACAGACGGGGCAGCAGGCTTTTGCGGACATCCTGTTCTATGCCCACGGGGTTCAGGGAATTCTCCGCCACGGCCCGGTTCACTACCTGGTCGATCTCGAAGGCCTCCTGAATCAGTTGCTCTCCCTTTTCGGCTTCCAGTGCGGCGAACTCGTCTCCCAGTACCAGCTTGAAGGCGCCATAGTAGGCTTGGGCGTGCTTGTTGCCCTCGAACCGGTCTGTGGGCAGATCCGGTACGTCCCGGTCTTCCACCATGGCTTCCAGGTCACTGAACAGCTTGAACTGAGCCTTGTAGTCGAACATGGACTCCGCTTTCTCGATGGCATCCTTGAGCAGAGCGGAGAACACCTTCTTGGCATAGGGATCGTCGCCGAGCTTTTCCTCGATGGTCTTCTTGGTGCGGGTTTTGATCTTGTCGGTTTCGTTCTTGGTCTTTTCCTCTGACCAGTCTTCCGGCTTGTCATCCACGGCGTCGATCAGCACCGGCTCATCACCGGGGGCGACATCCACACCCGTCACGTACCGGTCGATCAGATCCCGGATCTGGCCCTCGTATTCGGAGTAGTCCACGGTTTCCTGAGCGTCCAGACGGATGACCTTGCGCAGATCGGAGAACCATTTCAGGTCAGACTTGTACCGGCGGATGTCCTGTTCGGTGAAGGCCTTGTCCTGGAAGAAGCTCTGAGTAGAGAGCGCGGTCTTCAGACACATTCCGAATTCGGTCAGGGCCTCATAGAAGTCCTCCCGGAGCGCCTGCCGGGTATCCATCTCCACACCGTCCTCGTCGGACTCGTATTTTGGCATGAAGATCTGCCGGTACTGTTCCTGGTCCAGCACATTGCGCACCTCGCCGAAGAAACTCCAGAGCTTGTCGTGCAGGGCCGGCAGCTTCTTGTACTCGGTGTCCACGTTCGAATACAGGCCGTCGATGTCCTCGATGGCAAAGCCGCCCTGGGTCTGCTCCTCGTAGTTCTGGTAATCAGTGATGGCCGTATCCAGCTCTTTGAGGATGCCCCGGTAGTCGATCAGGTAACCGAAGGGCTTCTGAGGGTGAAGCCGGTTCACCCGGGCAATGGCCTGGATCAGGTTATGGCCCTTGAGCTGCTTGTCGATGTAGAGCACCGCGTTGCGGGGTTCGTCAAAGCCGGTCAGGAGCTTATCTACGACAATCAGGATGTCCGGCGGCCCGTCGGTACCGAAATGCTCAATGACCTGTTTCTCGTAGTCCTGAGGGTCGCCTGTGATGTTTTTCTTCCACCAGGCCTGTACCAACGGCAGGTTGGTCTCATCCACATCGGTATGCCCTTCCCGGGTATCCGGCGGGGAGATCACGATGGCACTGGTGACCCGGCCAATGTCGTCTAGGTGTTGCTTGTACCGGATCGCGCTCAGTTTGCTGTCGGTGGCCAGCTGGCCCTTGAGCTCCAGTCCCGCTTTCTTGAAGTTCTCGCTGAAATGCACGCTGATGTCGAAGGCGTTGAGCTTGATGCGATCCTGGGCGGTGTAGATCTGGCCCTGTTTGGCGTACTTGCGCTTGAGATCCGCCTTCTGGTCGTCCGACAGGGACGCGGTGACCTTCTCGAACCAGGTGTCCACGGCCTTCTGGTTCACATCCAGCAGGGGTTTGCGCTCTTCGTATAGCAGCGGGGTAATCGTCCCGTCTTCGACCGCCCGTTTCATGGTGTAGGCGTGGATGATGGCCCCGAACTTCTCGGCGGTTTCGCTCTTCTCTTTTTTCAGCAGCGGGGTGCCGGTGAAGGCGATGAACGAGGCGTTGGGCAGGGCCAGGCGCATCCGGTTGTGGTTTTCACCACCCTGGCTCCGATGCCCTTCGTCGACAATGACGATGATGTTCTCGGACGGGTTGTAGCACTCCGGCTGTTTGGCGGCCGAGGCGAACTTGTTGATGATGGTGAAGATGATCCGCTCGGTGCCCTGGCCGATGCGCTTGGCCAGATCCTTGCCGGAGCGGGTTTTCGCCAGCGAGTCACCACTTTTCTTGCCAGCGATGTCAGAACCGAAGGCCCCGCCGGTCAGGAAGGTTTTGGACAGCTGTTTCTCCAGGTCCACCCGGTCGGTGACCACGATAATCCGGCAGTTCTTCAGGGCATCACTGAGTAGCAGGGCCCGGCACAGGTAGACCATGGTGAAGGACTTGCCGGAACCGGTGGTGTGCCAGAGGACGCCGCCTTTGCGCTCGCCGCTGGGCTTAAACTCCGAGATGCGCTCCAGCAGGGCTTTGATGCCGAAAGCCTGTGGGTACCGGGCGGCAATTTTGCCGATCTTCCGGTCGAGCAGGATGAATAGGCGCAGAAACTCCAGAAACCGGTACCGGTCGAGCAGGCCGACAAGGAGCCGATCCTGTTCTGTGGGCATGACCGACTGTGACCAGAGTTGCTCGAAGTAGGCCCGGATCTTCGCGGGCTTGTCCTTAAACAGGGCGTCCTTGTCGGACACGGACAACGAGCGGTTCTTGATGTCCTGCACGTACCGGTCGTCGAACTCCTCGTCCGTCCACTTCGACCAGAACTTCAGCGGGGTGTGCGTGGTGCCGTAGCGCCCGTCGTTGCGACTGATCGCAAAGAGCAGCTGGGCGAAAGCGTAGAGATACGGCACTTCGTCGTTCTTCTGGTTGCGGAGGTGCTGGCTGATGCCTTCCTCCACCATGTTCTTGTTGGGGTTGCCGGAGGCCGCTTTCTTGGCCTCGATCACCGCCAGGGGAATGCCGTTCACGAACGCCACCACATCCGGCCGGCGGGTGTGAGTACCTTGGGTGGACAGCACTTCCATCTCTTCAGTGACATGGAACTCGTTGTTGTCCGGAGTCTCCCAGTCGATCAGGTGGATCGTGGGCTGGGCCTTTTTGCCGCCGATGAACTCGGTCACGGTGATACCGAGGGTCAGCATGTCGTACACGGACTGGTTGGCGTCCATCAGGCCCTGGGCCATGGAGGGTGTGGTGATCTCCCGGATCACCTGATCCACGGCCTGCTCAGACAACGGGTACCACTCGCCTTTGAACTCGAACTTGCGACGGCGCAACACCCGCTCCAGCACCGGCTTCATCACCACTTCCCGCTGGCTGCCCCGAAGGGCCTGACACTCCGTGGCCGGCATAAACGTCCAGCCAAGGTTGATCAGGGTGGCCAGGGCCGGGATGTGGCTGGAATGCTGCTCATTCCCTTGAGGGGTGGTATTCATGCGGCCTCCGTTTCCACGTTCACCCGACGCTTGCCGGTCAGGAGTTGTTGCATCAGGGCTTTCTTTTCTTGGTTGAGGCAATCGATTCTGACTTTGAGGGCATTAATCTCAAAATCAGAGGCGAGCAGAATTTTTGCTATGGCGGATTGCTCTGTTTTCGGCGGAACTTTCCATACAATTTTTCTGAAATGGTTGTATTTTAGGTTCCACGTATCGGAGACAAGTCCCTGCGAATGACGGTAGAAGACGTGGATCATCTCGGACAATTTGAACAGGTAAGAAAAGAATAGCGAATCTGCATCCTCCCCGGGAGCGAGTATGGTGTACGCTGGGCTTACCACGCCATCTTTGTCGGACAGGCTAGATCGGCCTTGCCACATCCTCATAGTGTTGTAGCCGATGTCTCCGGGACAGATCCGCTTGTACTTGGATTTGTCGGCATTGGATGTATCTTTCCGTCCCGTTTCGTCTTGGTAAACGACGCCATCTGCCGAGGTAATAGATAGTAGCGGTAAGCTTTCGACACCGATTTCGCTTCTTTCAGCAAACAGATTGCCCAGCGGCGTTTCTTCCCACTCCCCCTCAAACCCCGGCAACCGCTTCTTCCCGGTCAGCAACTGCTGCATCAACCCTTTCTTCCGCTGCTGGCTGTTCTCAAGCAGGCGCTCGGTGGCGGTGATGGCCTGATCCCAGGTGGAGAGGATCTGGGCGATCTTTTTTTGTTCGGGGAGGGGGGGTAGTAGAGCTCTCACCTTCCGTAGTTCAGATAATGAAATTTCCTGCAGAGCTGAGCCGCCGACACGGCGGATCAAATCTCCCCTGAACTTTGGAGAACGCAACTCCCACAGGAGAAACTCAGGAACAACTTGATTTTTATCTGCCGATAATCGAGCAAGCCCCCTCGTGATATTTGTGCCAACAAGCTCTTCATCAATCATCCTAGCGAGTCCGACCTCTCCGCGAAGAGCCATTACTATCTCGCCTAGCGCCAAGATGGTTTTCTTGTAAGAGTCGTGAATCTCGGGAGAAGTTTTTATCATCTCAGTAGGATTCATTTTGGGCTTGGTGAGATCGACCACTCTCAAACATGGGATTCCGTCGTTAAGATCCGGGCCTGTTTGAACTATTCCGTACGAGATTTGCTTATCACAAATCTCCGATAGAGATTTTTCACTCCAACCTTTAGGCACCATAACCCAACTCCTTCAGGTAGCCGTCCATCTGCTCGTTCAGCTTTGCAATCTCCGCCTCGATCTCTTTGCGCTCTGCCTGGACTGCCATCAGGTCAATTTCCTCTTCCTCCTCAAATGTATCCACATAACGGGGAATATTGAGGTTGAAATCGTTCTCCTGGATCTCCTCCAGGCTGGCCAGATAGGCGTACTTGTCGAGGTTCTCGCGCTGCCTGTAGGTGTCGACCACCTTGGCAATGTTTTCATCGGACAACTGGTTCTGGTTCTTGCCGGCCTGGAACTCGCGGCTGGCGTCGATGAACAGCACGTTGTTGTCGGTCTTGTCCTTACGGAACACCAGTACCGCCGCTGGGATGCCGGTGCCGTAGAACAGCTTCTCGGGCAGACCGATGACGGCATCCAGCAGGTTTTCTTCGATCAGCTTTTGCCGGATCTTGCCTTCCGCTGAGCCCCGGAACAGGACGCCGTGGGGCACAACCACCGCCATGCGGCCGGTCTTCGGCTTCAGGGTCTCGATCATGTGCAGGATGAATGCGTAGTCGCCCTTGGACTTGGGCGGCACCCCGCGCCGGAATCGGGCGTAGGGATCGCTGTCTGCGCCCTCAAAGCCCCACTTCTCAAGTGAGAACGGAGGATTGGCTACCACGATGTCGAAGTGCTTCAGGCCGCCGTTTTCATCCAGCAGCTTGGGATTACGAATGGTGTCGCCCCATTCCAGCTTGTGGTTGTCGATGCCGTGCAGAAACATGTTCATCTTGGCCAGGGCCCAGGTACTGCCGATGGCCTCCTGACCGAACAGAGCGAAGTTCTTGGAGCCGTCGTTGCCCTTACGGATCTGGTTGGCGCATTTGAGCAACAGGGAGGCCGAACCGCAGGCCGGGTCACAGATCTCATCGCCTTCTTTCGGCTCGACGATCTCGGCCATCAGCTCGGACACTTCCGGCGGGGTATAGAACTCACCGGCTTTCTTACCGGAGGTGGCCGCAAAGTTCTTGATCAGGTATTCGTAGGCGTTGCCGATGACATCCAGCTTCCCGATCCGACTCGGGCGCAGGTTCAGCTCCGGCCGGGCGAAGTCTTCCAGCAGGTGGCGCAGGATGTCGTTCTTCTGCTTTTCATCGCCCAGTTTGTTGGAGTTGAAGCTGATGTCCTGGAATACGTCGGCCAGCTTGACGATGTTGGCCTCTTCAATGGCGTGCAGGGCCTTGTCGATCCGCTCGCCGTTGCCCGGCTCATGACGCTGGTCATACAGGGCGTAGAAGCCGGAATCCCGAGGCAGCACAAAGCGCTCGTTCTTCATCAGCTCTTCGATCAGCTCCGGGGTGTCGCCGTACTCGGCCACGTAGTTGTCATAGTGATCCTGGTAGACATCGGACAGGTACTTCACGAACAGCATCGTCAGCACGTAGTCCTTGTAGATGCTGGGGTCTACGGTGCCCCGGAAGGTATCGCAGGCGTTCCAGACCGCTTTGTTGATCTGATCCTGCTTGATCGAATCGTTGCTCATAGATGTCATTTCCCTGTTGTCGTATCCGGACGAAGTATGTGTCGGGCAACCGCATCGGTCATGCGTTGCCGGTTTTCGATTAACTGCTCCAAGAGGGCTTGTTCCCGCTGCGCGGCCCCGACCACCTTCATCATCAGCTTTTGCTGTTCGGGGGACGGTAGCACAACGGGCAGGTCGCCCAACTGGGTTTTGGTCACATTGGGAGCTGCAGAACCCTGTGAGCACATGGCGAAGTATCGCTGGGCATCCACATGGTTAAGTTGCCAGGCCAGAAACTCGGGCATGAGGTTGAAGGCCTCGGGTTTCAGGCGCAGGTGAAAGAAATTCGGGGTGCAGACGGTGTTATGAGGCAGTGCCTTGATCACCGCGGCGTCATTCCGGGTGCCCCGGGCCATGAACAGGATGTCGCCGGGCCAGAGGTAATCCGGGCGGCGCCGGCCGGGGAGGGTCACACGATCCAGAGTTTTGCCGTCTTTGTCGTCCAGGGACTCTCCCACAGCCAGATGACGAAACTGCACCACGAACGCATTGCCATCTTTGTCCACCGGCAGCTTGCCACGGAAGGGGTAGCCGGGGTGGATGGTGGCCAGGCTGCGCAGTGGCAGTTGGTGTTTGGCGGGTTCGGTCATGCAGTATGCTCAATGATGCATTTATAACATGGATCTTAGTTTCTTTTGCATCATTGCGCAATATGCATTACTGTCGAAAAGGACGAGCAGCAAGTGACGTTGACATCAAACTGGACATGTACAAGTTCGATACCAAAAGCTTCGGCTTATCCCGAAACAGCGAGGCGACCTCATGCAACTAAGAACCTTCATCCAAGCTCTCACAATGCTCCTTCTGGTCTCAGTCGAAGCAAGTGCCAATGAGAAAACCCGGTGGGTATTCCAGCCTGCAGGCGCTATGGCAATGGCCATGAGTTCAGTAGATAGACTCACCGGCGGCGTTTCTTTCTTCGTCGTATGTGAAGCTGGTAACAAAGAAACCAGGTTTGGCCTCATAAATACTTTCAACGGTATCCAAGAAAGCCAACCAACATACAGCATAGCCATTGACGATAAGCCCTCCTACACCGTCGGCTTTGTACGTGATGACATAACTGCTGCCGTCAGCAAAAACCACTTCAATCTCGGAGATGATTCAGTGGCGACGGAAATAATCAGCGAGCTCAAGTCCGGTAAAATGCTTACCGTGGGGACCTCATCTGGTGATTTCAGTTTCAATCTACGTGGCTCGACTCAAGCGATCAATGCACTCGATGAGTGGTGTAATCGCCGCACTTTGAAGTGGACCCCGAAATTTGGACAGGTGCCTAAGCTCTGATTCATCATCTCCACAAGGAGGAGAATCATGAGCAAGAAACGCAAGCAATACAGCCCATCGTTCAAGTCCAAAGTTGCCCTAGCCGC
>Ga0208435_100045_pt1 | contig 47221 bp, 47 predicted proteins | sample 24_taG_FD_184097 | JGI IMG/M metagenome (GOLD analysis project Ga0208435, IMG submission 184097) | Marine viral communities from Cariaco Basin, Caribbean Sea - 24_WHOI_OMZ (SPAdes) (version 2) | ecosystem: Environmental > Aquatic > Marine > Oceanic | place: Caribbean Sea: Cariaco Basin...
AGAAGTAATTGTAATACCTCTTTCTTGCTCTTGCTCCATCCAGTCCATAGTAGCAGCACCGTCGTGAACCTCACCAATCTTGTGAGATACACCAGTATAGAATAAAATTCTTTCAGTTGTAGTCGTTTTACCTGCATCAATGTGAGCAGCAATACCGATATTTCTAACTCTATTAAGAGGAGTTTTTCTTGCCATCTTAAGTTTTCCTTTAAATTTTATAATTTCTCGTGATTATATCTTAAAAACGATAAAAAAAAAGGGTGATGAAACACCCTTTTTATTGTGTAATAATAATTAATTACTGAACGATTACCATCTATAGTGAGCAAATGCTTTATTTGCTTCAGCCATTTTATGCATATCTTCTTTTTTCTTGAATGAAGAACCTCTTTCGTTAGCAGCTTCGAATAACTCGTTTGCTAATCTTTCTACCATTGTTCTTTCATTTCTTTTTCTAGCATTGTCAACTAACCATCTTAATGCTAAAGTTTGTCTTCTAACTGGTCTTACTTCTACTGGTACTTGGTAAGTAGCTCCACCAACTCTTCTAGATTTAACTTCTAAAAGTGGCTTAACATTTTCGATTGCTTTCTCGAATAATTCGATTCCAGCTTCTTCACCTCTTGCATCTAAGTTTGCAATTGCACCATACATAATTTTTTGAGCTGTAGATTTTTTACCATCTAACATAATTGTATTAATAAACTTTGTGATCACTTTACTATTGTAGATAGGATCAGCCATAATTTCTCTAACTGGAGCTTTTCTTCTTCTCATTCTCTTATCCTTCTACTTATTTCTTTGGTTTCTTAGTACCATATTTAGATCTTGCAACAGTTCTGTTTGCAACACCAGCAGTATCTAAGGCACCTCTAACTACGTGATACTTAACACCAGGTAAATCCTTAACTCTTCCCCCTCTAACTAATACGATAGAGTGCTCTTGTAAGTTGTGACCCTCACCACCGATGTAAGAAATTACTTCGAATCCTGTAGTTAATCTAACTTTTGCAACTTTTCTTAAAGCCGAGTTAGGTTTCTTTGGAGTAGTAGTATATACTCTTGTACATACTCCTCTTCTTTGTGGACATTTGTCTAATGCAGGTGATTTAGACTTTTTAATCTGCTTTTTTCGCTCTTTTCTAACAAGCTGATTGATAGTAGGCATGTTTTTCCTTAATAAAATTTGGTTTGAATAGATAAGCTCTATTCAAGCTTCTCGCTTACTTTGACATATGCTGTGGGCATAATCAAAACGATACTCCCATTCTAGGAAACTGTTGAGTTTACTAAAAAAGTTGCGTATTATACTGAATCAAAACTTAATTGGAGTTTAGGTTATATTTCTTTAGGGTTTATAAGATAAATTCTTCTAATTTAGATGAAAATAAGATATAAGCTTTTTCATTTAAATGAATACCATCATAAGTATATTCATCTTTTAAATAATTATCAATCGATAGTTCAGTATTCATATCGATAAAGGAGTAAGAATGTTTTCGTATATATTCATCTAATAGTTTATTGAAAACTTCTACCTTTTTATTATAAGATTTCATTTGTGTATATAAAAGTTTTACTATTATAACTTCTATTTTATTCTGATTTAGTTTATTCAGAATTTTAAGATAATCTTTAAAAATATTATCAATTAAATCTAATGATGCAAAATCATTAATTCCAATTAAAAGTACCACTTTTTCAGGCTTCATATTTAATACATGCGAAAGTCTTGCAAGTACACCTTTTGTTGTATCTCCATCTATACCAAAATTTTTAACATTTGAAGTTGAAAAATATTTATTCCAGTTTCCTCTAGCAATTAAAGAATCACCCAAAAGAACTATCACTTCTCACCTTTTGGAATAAAATACATTACTGTTTCATAAATACCTTCCATATAATGTCTAATATATACATCATATGAACTATTTATATCTAAAACTAATTGAGGTACTTTATACCAATCACTTGCTTTGTGATAAATACAAATAGCTAATAATGGTGTTTGATTTTTTATAGTTTGTTTTGCACCAAGGATTGTATCTTGTTCTGCACCCTCAATATCTAGTTTTATAAAATCAACTTTTTCATTTATAAGATTATCTATAGTATTGATATTTTGAGCTTGGTAGTCATGACTTCCATGATGAGTATTTGTATTTGACTCTTCCATCATGATTTTTTGTGAGCCTAAACCACAGTTTATAAACTCTACATTTTCCAACTCACCAAAATCTCTTTTTGCAATTTTTAGATGCAGTTCATTTGGTTCAATACAATATATTTTTTTATAATCTGGATAATGCTTAATTATTTGCTTTAATGTATCACCTACATAAGCCCCACCATCAAGGAAAGTGATATTTCCAAAATTAGGTATTAACTCTTTATCAAAATATTGTTCATCAAAGTTATTTGTAAAACCTTCCATAAAAGTAAAATCAAAAGAGATTTTGAAGTTTATTACTTTTTGGAAAACTCTTTTTGATTCTTCATCGGCTAAAAGTTCATAAGTTTTTTTATACTCATTATAGTTTGATAAAAAGTCTTCTTTAAAATCTTCCATAAAAGGAGGAGCTTTTAATTCAAAACTACTATATTTATAAAAAGCTAAATAGTTAAAGTATTCAAAACCTTTTTCATCCAAAGCTTTGTTTAACTCTTGGGGACTTCCTGTTGCAACTGATAAAAGTAAAGCATCACTTGGAACCTCATCTATTTTTAAAATATCTTTTTTTCGCGAGCTTTGAACTCTAGTGAAGTCATCAACTACACCATCAACTTCCACATATTTTAATACTTGTTTTGTAAACTTATTTATACCAATAATATATTTTTTTCTATTTGAAGAAATAAACTCATTTACTAAGTTTTTATCTTTTTCATTTACATAGCTATAGTCTATTAGATTCATAAAGTTATATCTTTTGAAGGATTTGATTTAAAGAGTTAGCAAAAGCTTGACAATCTTTTTGATTAAAAGGTTTAGGACCTTTTGTTACTTCACCACTATCTCTAATTTCTTGCATTAGATTTCTCATAGCTAAATAGTTTTTTATATTATCTTCAGTATATAATTCACCTCTGTGATCTATTGCTAGAGCATTTTTACTTATTGTTCTATCGGCAAGTGGTATATCAGCAGTAATTACTAAATCACCATCTTTTAATAACTCTACTATTTTATTATCAGCTTCATCAGCACCCTCATCTACTACCATATAAGTAATAAATGAAGATTTTCCAATATTAATTTTTTTATTAGCTATTACGTAAGTTTCTAAGTTCTTTTTTTCAATAGCTCTTAAAACAATAGGTTTTAAAAGATTAGGGAAAGCATCACCATCTATAAATAAAGTCATTTTAAAACTCTTGAACTCTACCTACTTGACCATCTTCAAGCATAACTTTTATACCTCTTGGGTGGTAAGCTGAGTTTGTTAATAATTTCTTTACTTTACCTGCAGTTAATTTACCTGATCTTTGATCTTTTTTTAGTACAACTTTTACAGATAAACCTATAGTAATATCATCTCTTTCTCTATGGTCTCTAATCATAATCTAACCTTAGTTTTGTGACTTGTAAGATATTGCTTGTTTTGCAAAGTCAATGTTATAAAAGAAAATGATTTTGTAAATTAAAGATATTTTCATTTCATCTTCATTTGAAGCATCAATAATATTAATTTCAAATCCTTCACCATCTTCTCTTTGTTTAGGTTTGATTTGAATAGATACTGGTTTTAAAGCTCTAATCATATTTACAGTTTTTTTGTTTGATTTTGAGTTTATAGATTTGAAGAAGTTTTCATCTGCTTCATCTAACTTGATTGTTTTTACAAGTAAGTCTAAAGTATCTTTATAAATTGACTTATTCCAAGAAACTCTACCTTTTGAGAAATGATAAACACAACTTTTATTTAATAGTGGATGAGTTTTCTCTCTTTTTGCATCTTCTATAAGTTGTAAAAAGAAATTCTTTCCACCTAATTTTGCTGCATACTCATTTAACTCTTTGTGTAAGCTCTCTTTTGTTTCTAAATCTAAGTGATTAAAATTCATTAATATATAACCTTAATATTTTTGGGAAGTATATCTAAATTAACCTATTTTGTATATTTATGTTCGAAAAACAATAAACTGGTAATTTTTAGGTAATTTATACACATTTTTTAATTTTTTCTTAAATTCTTATGTTACAATTATATTATAATTACTCTCTAAAGATTTCGTCATGAAAAAACATATTATTGAACAATCTCTTATTTTTTTTAGTGTTAGTAAATGGGTATTTTTATCCTCTGCTATTGGTGTTGTTATTGGTGCTGTTGTAACATTTTTTTTAAACACTATTCATACGGCTAATTCTGCTAGATCATTTTTACCTTTTGATTATTACTATTTATTACCTTTTGGTTTAATGCTTACTATTTTTTTAGTAAGAAAATTTGCTCCTGATGCAAAAGGTCATGGAACAGAAAAAGTTATAGAAGCAGTACATAAAAAAGATGGGCTTATAGATGTAAAAGTAATGCCTGTAAAACTACTAGCAACTGTTATTACTATTTTTTCAGGTGGTTCAGTTGGTAAAGAAGGCCCAGGTGCTCAAATAGGTGCTGGAGCTGCTTCATTTATATCTCAATTATTTAAATTCCCAGCTCGTGATAGAAAAAAATTAGTGATTTGTGGTATTAGTGCTGGATTTGCTTCTGTATTTGGTACACCAATATCAGGTGCTATTTTTGGAGTTGAAGTTTTAATTGTTGGACTTATTATGTATGATGTATTACTTCCTTCATTTATTGCAGGTTTTGCTGCTTATACAACTGCTAAACTTTTAGGTGTTAACTATACATATTTTCACATGGAGTTTTCAAATGCCCTACCTTTTGATATAGTTCTTATGGTTCAAGTTGTACTTGCAGGACTTTTCTTTGGTCTTATTTCATATTTTCTTATTGCTACTATAAAAGGTACGGAAAGACAAATAAGAGCAATTAAGATGAATATATATGCAAAAGCTTTCTTAGGTGGGACATTTTTAGTTGTTTTATCATTTTTTATTGGAGATCAATTCTTTGGATTAGGTCTTGATACTATTAATACTCTATTTTATAGTGATCCTACTTTATCCCAAGATGTTCCTTGGTATTCTTTTATAGCTAAGACTATATATACTTCTGTTACTTTAGGAGCTGGTGGTAGTGGTGGAGTTATTACTCCTATATTTTATGTGGGTGCAACCAGTGGACATTTCTTTGGAACACTACTTGGTGATAATATTGCACTATTTGCAGCCTTAGGACTTACAAGTGTATTAGCTGGAACTACAAATGCTCCAATTGCAGCTACTATTATGGCAGTTGAACTATTTGGTGTTGAAATAGCTCATTATGCTGCTATTAGTGCAGTTATTACGTTTTTAATCACTGGACATAGAAGTGTATTCCCTTCACAAATTCTAAAAATGACTAAGTCAGATTTATTAAATATTGATTATGGGGATAATATAGATAAAAGTCATGTGGATTTAAGTGTTAAAAGTAAAGAGAAAATGAAAAGAATTCTTACAAAAATGAAATTTACTGAGAGAAAATAAGGCTTGTATTACTTAATACAAATCTTATTTCTACCTGTCTCTTTTGCTTCATACACAGCATCATCTGCCCGTGAGAAAATCTCTTCGTAAGTTTTGTCTTCACTTGATAAAGAAGAGATACCTATACTAAAGGTGATTTTTATTTCTCCATCAAAATTACCTTTTACATTATTGTTATTTTGATACTCTTTTATTCTATTAGCTAACTCTTTTGCTTCATCTATATTTGTATGAGGAAGCATAATAGCAAACTCTTCTCCACCAATCCTAAAGAATATATCTTCATTTCTTTTTAGTTTATTACAAATTTTAGATACCTCTTTTAATACCTCATCACCTACTAAGTGACCATACTTATCATTTACAGATTTAAACCAGTCTATATCTAACATGATAATTGATAAATCAAGATTGTATCTTCTACTTCTATCAAACTCATCTTTACATACTTTTACAAAATGCCTTCTATTGTATGCTCCAGTTAAATAATCAGTAATTGCTTGAAGTCTTAACTCTTCTTTTAATACTTGTAATTCTGTAATATCAGTAGAAAAACCAATAAGAGAAGTTTTTCCTTCTTCTGTATATGGAAGTTTAATACTCCAATAGTGTCTTTCTTCACCTTTTTCATTAGGAAAGATCTCTTCAGCTGTTTGTTTTTGTTTGTCTATAAAGACTTTTTTATCCATTTCCCAGAAAGAATCAGCTACTTCTTGAGGAATAACCTCAACATCTTTTTTACCTACAATATCATCTACATTATCATATCCAAATACTTTTGCTACTCTTTCATTAACATATTTGAAGTTTCTATTTTCATCTTTCATATATACGTATGCGTCAATATTGTTTAATATAATATTTAATAGATTTTGTTTATCTTTTAGCTCTTGTTCTAATCTTTTTCTCTCTGTAATATCTGTAGATATACCACACATACCTATAATCTCTTTATCTTTATTAAATATAGGTCTTTTTACAGTCCAATAGATTCTAGTTTCACCAGTAGCTTTAATAATATTAAGTTCTTCATTTTCTATAAACTCGCCATTTTTCAAAACACGCGTATCATTCTTTTTAAGTTCATTTGAGATTTCTAAATCAAAAAAATGGCTATCATCTTTTCCTACAACTTCCTCAAGTGAGGCTTGAAATAGTTCTAATACATGATCATTAGCAAAAGTGTAACAACCATTTATATCTTTAGTATAGATATATGCACCAATTTCATTTAGAATAGTTTTTAAAGACAGTAGTTCTAAGTCTCTCGCAGGGTCGCCACTAAACATAGTGTCTCCTTTTAACTAGTTAACTATAGTTTAACTTTATATAGCTTGTATTTACCTATAAAATTATCTATAAGATGATTTAGAACTTTTTATATTTACAGAATAAAAGCCATGATTTGATAAAAATATTTTCACCTCTTGATCTATAAATTTATTTTTGGGACCTTTTATTATCTCTACTATTGCAGGAGTATTTTCTATTACTTTATCAAACTTCATTTCAAAATATGGGATTAGGTTTCCACAAACTGATCTAAATTTCATGTCTGATAGGTTATTTTTAAAGATAAACTTTTTATTTTCTTTATCATCTATAATAGTTGGATTATGAATCAGTCTTACTTCTTGCTCTTCTTTAAAAAGTTCATTTTTTGATTTTGCTGACAGATTATTTATTTGAGATATTATATCTTTACAGATATCTTCAAATTTTTGTGATTCAAAGTTCATATCATCTGGAATATTCTCTAAGGGTTTTAATATATCTTCAATTTGTAATTCTTGTTCTTTCTCATCATATAAAACTTCTGTAGTATGTACCATATCATTTGTCTTAAAATACTCAGTATTAAACCCAATAGCAACACCAAAACCATCATTTGCATATGCACGCCACTGACTTAATAAATCTTCCCCTTGGGAAAATGAAGCGATATATACATTTGGTAATTGATTTATATATAAATTTTCGAAAGCTTTATATTTAGAGAAGTTGTCTTTTGTTTTAGACTCTTCTATTTTTTGAGTTACTTTATCTTTTATCCAATGAATCTCTTTATAGTCATTTAGATTATAAACAGAACTTAGCCAGATTGTTTTGTTTTGAATAATCGCCCTAAAGGCTTCAACGTTACAGTAGTGATATATAATACTTCCCATAGACTGCTCCTATAGAAAATATTATACTAAAATAAAGTTACTTGTCAAAAACGAAGTTTAGTAGTTTACTCTTCTTGATGTATCATAAACTAATTCATAGTAGTTATTATTGTTAAACTCAAACTCTTGAATTACTTCAAGTCCAAGTTTTCTTGTATGTGCTTCATATGATCTTGGATTTATTTTATTTATAAATGTCACTAAAATTGGATACCTTTGAGACATCTGCTCTCTAGCAAAATCAAAAATCATTGGAAGAACATCACTTCCTCTAACACTTTTATCAATACAAATTGGTCCATATTGATAAGAGTTAAACTCATCTAATTGAATACCTTTGTATTGTAAATTTGGTAAATCCTTTATCATATGAGCAAACATAGGCCATGATGACCAGAATTGCCATGATGCTGCCATTACATATGCTACAAGCTTATTATCTTTAAAACATAAAAATAAACCGTTCTCTTCTTGAATAATAGAGCTTAATTGTTCTTTTGAAAAAGCAGTAGTTACAAACCCATCTTTTTTATCTTCTTCATTTATTGTATCTACTTGGTATTTTGAGTGTAATTCTAATATATCATCAATATCTGTAAGTGTTGCATTTCTTAATTCTATCAACTTAATCTCCTTAAAAAAGATTAAATTATATCATAAAGTAAAAAAGCCTTTGAGCAAAATACTCAAAGGCTTTTTAATTATTTTAATTTTTAGAATGAATCCCATTCATCATTGGAAGAGGATGTATCTTTTATAGTTTGATTTTTTTGATAAGTAGGTGCTTCTTTTAATCGTTTTTCAACAACTCTTCGCTCAGTTCCAGTATAAGACATATCAGTTGCTTCTTGTCTTATTTCAATATTGTCTTTTCCTTCAAACTCTTTAGCATCTGCATGTTCAATAATCATATTAGAGATATCTAATGTTTTACTTGCAATAGTATCTGCTTCCCCTGCACTTTGCGCATTTTGTTGAGTAATTTTATCTAAGTTATTTACAGCATCATTAATCTGAATAATCCCTGATGATTGCTCTTTACTTGCCATACTTACATTATCAATTAACTCAATTGTAGTTGTGATATTATTGTTTAACTCTTCATAACCAGCAATCATTTCAAGAGCAGCTTTTTTACCCTCTTGTGTTTTATGTTGAGCATTTTCAACTATATCTTTAATCTCTTTAGCAGCTTCAGCAGATCTAGAAGCTAGATTTCTTACTTCTTGTGCAACAACCGCAAAACCTTTCCCTGCTTCACCTGCAGTTGCCGCTTCAACTGCTGCATTTAGAGATAGGATATTTGTTTGGAATGCAATTTGATCAATTACTGTAATAGCTTCATTAATAGCAGAAGTTTGTTCATTAATCTCTTCCATAGATTTTGTTGTATTATTAGCTAACATTTGACCTTTTTCAACAGAAAGTTTTACTTCATTACCATAACTTGCCATCTTAGCTGTAGTTTCAGTATTGTTTGTAATATTTGAAGTGATTTGTTCTAATGATGCAGCTGTTTCTTCAAGTCTTGCAGCTTGATCATTTGCAGCAGCAGATATTTTTTCCATATTAGCTGATAAAGTATTAGCATTTTGACTTAATACCATACCACTTCTTTTATTTTCAACTAACATACTAGTAATAGTTTCACCAACACTATTTACATCTTCACATAAAGCTCTTAAATCACCCTCAATACCACTTACATCAGCTTTTGGTTTATAATCATATTCAGTATAGTGTGATAATACATCCATAGCTTTTTTGATATTTTGCTCAACTGAACACATCATATCATTGATTACATCTTTTAATTCATTTAATGATGGATTTGAAGCTCTACCTTCAATCCTTGCATCCAATAAACCTTTTTGAGCTTGTGTAGCACAACTAATTGCACTATTAACTAATAACTTATCTTGCTCAACACCTGTTTTAATTTGAGTGATTCCATTATTAACAGCTGTAGCCATTTCACCTAATTCATCACCCGAATTAATATTAATTAAATCAGCATTGTCTCTTTCTTTATTAAGGTATTTAAAGAAATTCATTAATCCATCTTGGAATTCTGTTAATGGTTTTTTAATTGAGTTTGTAACAGCTAAGATAATAAGCCCAGATAAAATAAATGCAACAATGATTAATGTATATAAAGTATATAATGTACTATCAATTTGCTCTAATGCATTTTGATAGCTCTCTCTATTTTGTTTATCAGCTGTTTCTTTAATAGATTTTAGGTCTTTATTAAGAAGTAAAAATACCTCTTCTGTTACTGATAACATTGGAGTTGCCATACCAACATCAACTGATAACATTTCAATAGCATCTTGAACAGTTAAATTATACTCTTTTATATTTTTTTCAATAGTTTTTACAACTTTTTTAGTTTTAGAATCTACATAGTTTGCATTTAATAAAACTTTTAAATCGGCATTCATTTTCTTACCAATATTATCTAAAACTTTTAGTTGTTCATCTATTTGAGATTGTTCATATCCTCCAGATGCAAAACTAAAGATTTTATATAAAACAGAGTTATATAAATCAACATCAATTAAAATTTGACTACTTGTTTTATATAAAGCAAACTTCTTTTCCACTATTTCATTTAGTGTTTGCTTATCTGATTTTAATGCATTATTTGAGAATATTGCTAATACAACCAAGAATATAACTGCAACTGCTGGTGCAATTAACAGCTTTGTACCTATTTTCATATTGTTAAACATCTGTGCTTCCTATTCTGAGTTTAATTTTGAGTATAAGATAAATTAAAAACATATAAATGCATTTAATTTATCTTATAAAAAAACCCTCCTTGTGCTGTAGGAGGGTTAGGTATGTTATTTTTTGTAGTATCCTGCACCAATTAGTTGGTTGTCTCCAATACCAATAACGAATGAAGATTTAGGAGTTTGTTTTCCAGTAGTTGGGTGAGCCCATACGTAATCAACCCATCCTTGACCATCTGCTTTTACTTTGTCAATGAAGTTTTTAAATAGTTGGTTACCTGCTCTATCTTTATATCTATATAAATTTTTTCCAGCAATTGGTTTTTTAGGGTGTGCTGTAATAATTCCATCAAAATCGTTTGCCCAAATATAAAGATCACCTTTATCGAACATTCCACCTTTTTTACCGATTTCTTCTACACATTTAGCAACTCCAACTTTATCACAATATGCTTTTCCTTCTAAAACATGTGACTTAACCTCATCTGCTGTTAATGCAAAAGCGTAAGTTGTTCCACCTAATAATAATGCTACTCCCATTTTCATTAATCTACTCATTCTGCTCTCCTTTAGATTTATATAATAAATATTTGCATAATAAAAGTTAATTCAATCTTAAGCTTTAAAGTTATTTATTGTATTTTCTGCTATATATTTAAGTTTTTTGATGATTTAACACAAAGTACCGTAAAATGCTATTTTAGTGCTATTTTACAATTAAATGACATTATATTATCATTGTGTTCATTTGAAAGTTATAAAATATTATTTTTAGATAATAATTATTAAACAGTACAATAATACTTAAAGTTTTTAACTCTAAATATTATTATAATAATTTTTTAGATTAGTTCTAAACCTTCTTGATTTAGTTTATAAACAGTTGGAGCTAAACTATCAATAAAACTTTTGTGATGAGATACAATTACCATAGATTTTTTTATAGAATTTAATAGTTTTATTATTACCTGTTCTGCTTCTGAGTCTAAAGCATTAGTAGGTTCATCTAAAAGAATGATTTTAGGTTTTGTTATAAGTATTCCAGCAAGGGCTACAATTTTTTGTTCCCCTCCACTTAATTCATAAATAATTCTATCTTTCAAATGAGATATTCCAAGCTCTTCAAGCATAAGTACAGCTTGGTGGTAAGCATCCTCTTTGGATTGACCTTTTGCTCTTAGATTAAACATTACATCTTCTATAACAGTAGGACATAAAAAGTAATCACTTACATCTTGAGGTAAATATCCTATATCACTTCTATACTTTTCATAACTCATTTTTGAAGTAATATGATTATGGAATAAATGAAGTTCTCCCTCATAATCAAATTGTAATCCAGCAATAATTTTTAATAGTGTACTTTTTCCTGCTCCATTTGATCCAATAATAGCAACTTTTTCTTCATGTCCAACATTTATATTAATATTTGAAAATAGTGTTTTAGTTTCACTTTTATATGAAACACTTTTTAAGTTAAATGAACAACTCATAATAAAACCTTTAATAAAACAGTTATAGTAACTGCGAAAATCAAGTTATAATCTACCTTTGATATTTTAAACTCATCGTTTAAATATATCTGTCCTGCAAAACCTCTGGAGATAAAAGAGTCTTTTAATGAGTTTGATTTTCTAATAGACTTTACAAATAACATACCTAGAATATTCCCAAAAGTATAATAAGTAAATAGTGAACTATTAGCTTTAAACCCTCTAGCTTTTAGTGTAGTTTTTATATTTTTAAAATCACTTGTTAAACTCTCAATCATTTTTAGAGTAAAGAAAGTGCTTGATGTAAATTTTGCAGGAAATTTCAAAAGACATAAACCTCTTACAATATCGTAACCCTTTGATGAATAGAAAATACATAAGTTAAATAGAATAATCACATTTGTTCTAATATATACATTTAAAGCCTCTTCAAAAGAGCTTTCTATTAATAAAACTAAGAATAATACAAAAATAAATAGATTTAAAAATAGTAGTTTTTTGAAAATATCTTTTAACTTCTTTTTCACATAATAAAAAAGTAAAAAAATAGGAATTAAATATATAATCTCAAAAGATGAAAAGCTAACTGTAATAGAAAATACAAATGCTAAGATTAATGAGATTGCAGGATTGAAAGTTTTCATTTTTTAATTCTTTTTAAAAATGCAAAAATACCAATAATCACAAACAGAGCAAGAATAGTTTTAAAAATATCCATTTGAGCCAATTTATCTTCAAGTAATTTAACTTGTTGTTTGAGCTTTCTATTCTCTTCTTGTAGTTTTTCTATTTGCTCATTTACTAAAGAATTTGAAGTTATGTTCTCTTGTTTTATAGTTTTTAAAACAATATGACCAGAACCAGCATCTACACTTAATAAAACTTCCTTTTCATTTACCATAACTTCATATTCACCTTTAGTATCAGTAGATGAAGAAACTAAAGTTTTATTCTCTTTTTTTATCTCTAATTTACAGTTTTGACAAGCATTACCATTGGCAAAATATGCACTAAGAAATAGTTTATTATTTTCAAACTCAGCAAATACATTTAATTTATGCGCAAAAGAAAATGAAGTTATAAAAATAAGTAGTAAAAGAAGTCTTATCATAAGTTAGCCTCTTTTAAAAGTTTTGGTATTGCCTTTTTTATATAAAGAAGTAAAAACAATGTTATTACCCCTTCTAAAACCATAGCTGGAATATTTGCTATTATAATTGAATAAGATGCAAGTAAATATTCATCTTTTGCAAAATATAAAACTAAAGCTAATGCAATTACAGAAAAAGCAATACCTAAAGCACCTACTAAAAAGAATTTTACTTTTTCATTTAGCATTTTAAATAATGCCGTTTTATTTACAAGATATACCATATACGCAGGAAGTGCCATGATTATAATATTTGCTCCAAGAGAAGTTAATCCACCATAACCAAGAAGTATTGCTTGAAGCAATAAAGCAATAGCAATACTTAAAAAACTAAGACTACCTAAAAATAGTCCAATAACTCCAATAAGAAGTAAATGTATTTGTGTTGGTCCTAATGGAATATGAATAAATGAAGCAATAAAAAATAAAGCACTCATTGAGGCAACTAAAGCAATGTTTTCATTTTTTAAATTCTTTAGAGCATAAGCACAAAAAGCTACACTAGCAACTCCTAAAGTTGCTGCGACTTCTAAACTTATTACCCCATCTGATATATGCATTTTTTATTCCTTTTAATAGGCTTTTACCCACATAAGTGCACCATTTTCAATTGGATACATTTTACCATTGTGTGACTTTTCACCCTCTTCTATTAAAGCAGCAAATCCCCACCACCCTTTGTGGTTCATAACAAATGAAAAAACACCATTTTCATCAGTTTTAACAACTTGTGTAATATGTGCATCACTTGGTGCTTTTAATCCAAACTCATTATATAACTCAACTTCAACTTCTACATTTGAAGCAGCTTTTCCATTATGTAGAACTTTTGCTGTAAATATATTTCCAGCATATAAAGCAAATGGTTTAACCATTGGAATCATCTCATACTTTAACCCAATAGGCTCATCCCATCCATCTTCTAAACCATAAACACTAACTATTACTTTTGGAACATGTGAGATAAATTTTGCTTCAGCTGGTTCAAAATATGGCTGGGGTTGAGCAAAAAATTTATAAACACCTGGTCTTTTGATCTTATATTCACTAGCCCACGCTTTGTGATCAAACTTTTTAGTTTGTAGTAAATTTAATTTATTCTCTTTACTATTCACATATAGGCCTAATGGTTCTTCCATAGTCATACCCGTTTGTTCAAAAGGGTGAATAAACATCGCATCAATCTTAATATTTGATTCTTTCTTTGATGATATATTATCACTACTAGTTAACATTGTTAAAAAGTGTGCATTTGCAAATACTGCAATAAATAAAAATAAAAAAGTTTTTTTCATAGATAGTCCTTCAATTTTGATAAATTATAAACTTATAGCTTTTATAGTAAAATAAATTTTCATATTTCTTATATATTTTTGGAACTTAAAATGAATAATTGTTCATGTAATAACAACAAATTTTACACTCTTGCTAATGGTTACATCAAATGCACTAAATGCAAAAGAAAATACTCACTTAAAAAAATTGAACAAAATAGAAGAATTGTTCAATGTTTTTGTGAAAATTTAAATGCCTTAGAGACATCAAAACAACTAAATATTACATATGTAACTATTTCCAAAAAATTTAAACTATACAGAGAATTGATTGTTTCATATTTAGATACAAAATATAACAATATAAAAAATGATCCAAATGAGTTTGATGAATATATCTATATTAAAAATGCAAATATAAAAAATGCTCAAAACTTTTTAACATTTAACTATTCAAACTATATTTATAGTTTGATGTTACCACCATTAAAAAAGTTTTCATATATTGAAGATGAAAAACAGTTAGCAAAGTTTTTACAATATAACAAAATTGCAAAGTTGGAAAGTTCGAATAGTTTGATAAACAACTTTTGGAAGTTTTTAGAGGAGTTTCTAAATAAATATAAAGGTGTGGATAAAAACAGTTTTATATTTTATTTAAAAGAAGCAGAGTTCAAGTTTAACTATAATAAAAAAGCTCAAGAAGAAATTCTTCTTAAGCTTTTGGCATAACTTTTACAGGAACAACTTGAATCTCTTCAACATTCCAAACACCACCTTGAACATATGGTTCATTTTCTAACCACTCATTAAATTCATCATCATTATCAAAGTTTGTTACTACAGAAGATCCAACCATTTTTTCATCTTCAATCATAGCACAAGCACTTACAATTTTACCCTCAGCCATAAGCTTTTGAGTTCCCTCAACGTGAGCAGGTCTTGCTTCCATTCTTTTATCTAAAACATCATCATAATCGTAAGCGATAACTAAATATTGCATTTTAATTTTCCTTTTTTAAATATTCTAGCATTTTAACTAAATAATCGTATGAAAAAATTAAATCTAAACAATATTCACCAAATCATTAAAATAATACCCTTGAACAAAATCACAATCCAATTTACGAACCATATCTAAGTCAGCTTTAGTTTCTACTCCTTCAATAATAGACTTTTGCCCATTTAGTCTTATTGTTTTCAAAATTCCATTTAAATAGTGAATATAGTTTTTATTTACGTTTATTTGTTTTATAAACGATTTGTCTATTTTTATATAACTACATTTATTCATAATAAAAAATGAGAACATAGAACCATCTTGCGCAAAATCATCTAATGCTGCATTTATTCCTTTTTGTCTTAACCAATTAGAGAAATTCTTCATGATAGTTGCTGAAGTTTCATCATCGCTTCCATTCTCTGTAATCTCAACTACAATATCTTTTTTAAGAGGGGTTAAAAACTTATCCCAATAATCTTTTTGCTTTGCGGAAACAACAATATCGGCATCAAAATTTACAAATAGTTTTTGATTAAAATCATAATTATCTATTTGTAATTGTTTGTTTCTTTTTTCAAGCTCAAAAAAAAGGTTATTGTTATGATGAAGTTTTCTAAAAATCTCTTCTGTGCTTATTGTGTCATTGTTTACATCAAACTTTGACAGTGCTTCATAAGCATAAACTTCTAAACTATCTTTTTTTAATATAGGTTCGTATTTTGTATAATATTTTGCTTCTAAAATTAAATGTCTAAACTCTTTACTAGTCATAAGAAGAATAGTAACAAAATAATCTTAAAATGAATTGATAATGAATATTAAAATTAGTATTAAATTAAGCCTGTAGCAAAAATAAACGTAAGTGGATATATAATAACATTCATATATCTGAAAATTGGAGTCATTTGAATATTAACAGGCATTACATCTTCTATTTCATTACCTTCACTTAATTTCTTCATCATAGATAGTTTAAATGCAATATCTAAAAACTTAACACCTAATATAGATAACATCCAAAAATTAAAGTTATGTAAATAGTATGCTAAAAAAATAGTATAAAAAAATGTTACATGTAATGAGAAATATATAAAAATATTTTTACTAAAAATATAGTAGTTATTTTGGATTAAACCATGAAGTGAGTTTGCTTTTTGCCAATACGATTCAAAAAGCTCAAGTGCAATAAAAATTAGAAGTAGTGAGATAATATCCATATTTATTTAAGGCCGAGGCAATAAGGTTAAACCTTATTGCTCTTCTGGATAAGTAAATTCTACTTTTTTACCTTTGTATAGACCAGTTCCTACAGGAATTGTTCTACCAATTACAACGTTTTCTTTAAGATCTTCTAACATATCCATCTTAGCAGAAATTGCTGCTTCAGTTAATACTTTAGTAGTTTCCTGGAACGATGCAGCAGAGATAATAGAGTCAGATGTAACAGCCGCTCTAGTAATACCAAGTAATAATGGCTCTGCGATTGCAGGTTGTCCACCAAGCTTGATGATTTTCTCATTCTCTTGCTTAAATCTTTTCTTAGAAACCATATCACCAATGATAAACTTAGTATCTCCACCATCTAAGATAGAAACCTGTCTTAACATTTGAGATGTAATAACCTCAATGTGTTTATCGGCAATATTAACCCCTTGAGATCTATATACTTGTTGTACTTCAGATACAATGAAGTAGTGAAGTGCTTTTTCACCTAAAATTCTTAATACATCGTGAGGTGAAACTTGACCATCAGTTAATGCCTCACCAGCGTGAACGAACTCACCTTCATGTACTAAAATTTGTTTAGATTTTTCAACTAAGTACTCAGCTTTATTACCATTCTCATCAGTAATGATAATTCTAGATTTGTTTCTTAGTGGCTTACCAAATGTTACCATACCGTCAAATGATGCTAGTACTGCAATATTCTTAGGTCTTCTTGCCTCAAATAACTCAGATACTCTTGGAAGACCTCCAGTAATATCTTTCGATTTTTGAGTTGCTTTTGGAGTTTTACCAATAACATCTGCAATTTGAACTTTTTGACCTTCTGCAACGTTTAATGATGTCTTAGGATCTAAAGAATATCTTACGATTTCTTTATCTTCAGTAGCTAAAACAACAGTTGGTTTATATCCACTTGGAATATATTCATTAACAACTAGTTTAGAAGTACCAGTTAATTCATCGAATTGCTCAGAAACTGTAACACCTGGGATAATATCTTCAAATGTAATAGTACCTTCTTTTTCTGCAATAGATGGATTCGAATATGGATCCCATTCAGCAATTACAACTTGCTCTGCAGTTTCAGGAACAGCAATGATTGATTCTTTTTCAACTTGTACATCATCATCTAATTCAACTTTAGAACCTCTAGCAACGTAGTGTCTTAATGCTTCTCTACCTTCACCATCAACGATTACAGCAAATAAACCTTTTTCTTCTACAATTGTTCCTGCTTTAATATCTTCTCTTCTTTCTAAATAGTCACCAGTAAGTTTGTAGTATTTAACCACACCCTTAGCACCAGAAACAATAGTAGAAGTAATAGGAGCACCATCAGCAACTCTTAATTCAGAAGCAAATGGGATTCTGTTTGGAACATTCCATCCATCTTTGATCATCTCAACGATAGATTCATTTTCAGCAACAGCTACTCCATCTCTATATGGTAAGTATAATTTACCTTCGATTTTACCAGATACACCTGCAAGTTCGTTTGCTTTTGCAACATCGTTCTTTCTTAGGTAGTATTTTTTCTCATCAGATCCATTAGATAATGTTAAGATGATCTCTTCGTGAAGAGTTTCAACTGTAACGTTACCAGCAAATGGAGCATTGATTTTTGGTTCAACTAATAATACACCAGCATTTCTTCTGTTAGCTACGATTGATTTACCGTCTCTATCAGTATAAGTTTTGATGTTATAGTACCTAATGAAACCTTCTTTATCTACTCTTAACTCTCTTTCAGTTTGAGTAGCAGATGCCGTACCACCAACGTGGAATGTTCTAAGTGTAAGCTGTGTACCTGGCTCACCAATAGATTGTGCAGCAACAACACCAACAGCCTCACCTGGAGTAGCTTTTCTTTGCTCACCTAAGTTTAGACCATAACATTTAGAACATAATCCATGCTCTTCTTTACAAGTTAATGGAGTTCTAATTACAACTGATTTAACTTCAGCTTCTGCAACAACTTTTGCATTTTCTTCAGTAATTAAAGTTCCTTCTGTAAATAAGATCTCATTTGAGATAGGATCAATAATATCTTCAGCAATAACTCTACCAGTGATTCTTTCTTCTAATGACTCAATTAATTCATTACCAGAAGAGATATCAGTAATTTCTACACCTTCGTGAGTTCCACAATCTTCAACTGTGATTCTTACGTTTTGAGATACGTCAATTAACTTTCTTGTTAAGTATCCCGCATTGGCTGTTTTAAGTGCTGTATCGGCAAGACCTTTTCTAGCACCGTGCGTAGAAATAAAGTACTCAAGTACGTTTAGACCTTCTCTAAAGTTCGAGATAATTGGTGTTTCAATAATCGTACCATCTGGCTTAGCCATAAGACCCCTCATACCTGATAACTGTCTAATCTGTGCAGAAGAACCTCTAGCCCCAGAGTCAGCCATCATGTAAATAGAGTTGAATCCATTTTTATCTTGCTCAACTAAGTTCATCATTTCAGAACCAAGTTTATTATTAACTTCTGTCCAGATATCAATAATTTTGTTGTATCTTTCTTGCTCAGTTAATAAACCTTGAGCGAATTGTTTTTGTACTTCAATAACTTCTTTTTTAGAAGAAGCAATGTGATCTACTTTTGAATCTGGAACTCTAATATCATCAACAGAAATAGAGATACCTGCATCAGTTGCATATCTGAAACCTAAGTTCTTTAAGTTATCTAAGAATCTAGGAGTTACTTCATATCCACCATGCTTATAGATATAATCTACTAATGTACCGATATCTTTTTTCTTTAAAATCTTATTCCATAAGTTTGTTGGAACAAAATCAGGTAAGATTTCGTGAATAATTAATCTACCAACAGTAGTGTGAATTACTTTGTCATCTACTTTTGTTCTGATTTTTGCGTGAAGATCAACTTCACCCATATCTAAAGCAATTTTTGCTTCATTAACATCAGTAAATAATTTATGCTCACCTTTAACACCATCTTTTTCTAATGATAGGTAGTAAATACCTAAAATCATATCCTGAGAAGGTACAGCAATTGCTCTACCTGAAGCTGGTAATAAGATGTTCATTGAAGACATCATTAAAATCTTAGCTTCTGCAACAGCTTCTTGTGATAAAGGTACGTGAACAGCCATCTGGTCACCATCGAAGTCGGCATTAAACGCAGCACACACTAATGGGTGAAGTCTAATTGCTTTACCATCAATTAATACTGGGTGGAACGCTTGAATCGATAATTTGTGAAGAGTTGGTGCTCTGTTCAGTAATACTGGATATTCATCAACGATTTCATTTAAACATTCCCAAACTTCGTTAGTTTCAGACTCAATTAATCTCTTTGCAGATTTTAATGTTGTTGCATAACCTTTTTCTTCTAACTTAGCCATTAAGTGTGGTTTAAATAACTCAAGAGCCATTTTCTTAGGAATACCACATTGGTCCATATTTAAAGTAGGTCCAACAACAATTACAGATCTACCAGAGAAGTCAACCCTTTTACCAAGTAAGTTTTGTCTAAATCTACCTTGCTTACCTTTAATGATCTCAGATAAAGATTTTAATGGTCTTTTGTTTGCACCCTTAACAGCATTTGCAGTTTTACCATTATCAAATAATGCATCTACTGCTTCTTGAAGCATTCTTTTTTCATTTCTGATAATAATTTCAGGAGCATCAAGTTCTGTTAATCTCTTAAGTCTGTTATTTCTGTTAATAACTCTTCTATATAAATCATTAACATCAGAAACTGCAAACTTACCACCATCTAAAGATACTAATGGTCTTAAGTCTGGTGGAAGAACTGGTAATTGAGTTAACATCATCCATTCTGGTCTATTTCCAGAGTTAATGAAGTTTTCAACTACTTTAAGTCTCTTAATAATAGTTTTTCTTTTTGCTTCAGATTTAGTAGCAGACATTTCTTCTTTAAGTTTAGTTAATAACTCAAATAAATCTAATGTTTCTAATAATTCTCTAACTACATCACCACCCATATCTGCTTCGAAACCTGTGTGCTCGAATAAATCAGAGATAGTTCTGTATTGCTCTTCATTTAAGATATCGTATTTTAATACTTTTTTAGTTTTTTCATTATCATAGTAAGCCTCACCTGGCTCATTTACGATGTATGCTTCGTAGTATAATACTCTTTCTAAATCTTTTAATTTAACACCTAATAAAGTACCAATTCTTGTAGGTAAAGAAGATACCATCCAAATGTGTGCAACTGGAGAAACTAAGTCAATGTGACCCATTCTGTGTCTTCTAACTTTTGACGAAGTTACTTCAACACCACATTTTTCACAAACTACACCTTTGTATCTCATCTTCTTATATTTACCACAAAGACACTCGTAGTCTTTTACAGGTCCAAAGATTTTAGCACAAAATAGTCCATCTCTTTCTGGTTTTAATGTTCTATAGTTAATAGTTTCTGGTTTCTTAACTTCACCAGAAGACCAAGCAAGAATTTTTTCAGGACTAGCTAGTCTTAATTGGAAGGCCGCAAAATCTTGCGGTCTTTCTAATTCTTTTATTTCAATTGGTTCTAATATAGTTTCGTTATTACTCATTATTTTCTACCTCGTCAAAAATCTCTACGTCTAAACCTAAAGCTTTTAATTCTTTCGTTAATACGAAGAATGTTTCAGGAACACCAGAACTTGGAACGTTTTCACCATTAGCGATAGCTCTATATGCTCTTGTTCTACCTTCAACGTCATCCGACTTAGTCGTTAACATCTCTTTAAGAACATTAGTTGCACCATATGCTTCAAGAGCCCAAACTTCCATTTCCCCGAATCTTTGTCCACCAAATAGTGCTTTACCACCAACTGGTTGTTGTGTTACAAGCGAGTAAGGTCCAGTAGATCTTGCGTGAACTTTTTCATCAACTAAGTGGTGAAGTTTTAGCATATACATGTAACCTACGTTTACTCTCTCTTTCATCTTATCACCAGTTTTACCATCATAAAGCTGAGTTTTACCATCTGAATCAATCTTAGCTAATTCAAATAATTTAATGAATTCTTCTTCTCTTACACCATCAAATACTTGAGTTGCAAATCTTACACCTTTAGTCCAATCTTGACCGTATTTGATAAGATCTTCGTCTGATAATGAATCCATAAATTCTTTACCATTCATTAATTTTGCAACTTCAGCAATCTCAGACATTTTAGCTCTAAGTTCTGCAACAAAATCAGCTTTTTTAGCATCAAATAAATCTTGGATTTGTGCTCCAAGTTTTTTACCTACTAATCCTAAGTGTACTTCTAAGATCTGACCAATATTCATCCTTGAAGGTACCCCTAGTGGGTTAAGGATAACATCAACAGTTGATCCATCATGCATATATGGCATATCTACTTGAGGAACGATGTTAGAAACGATACCTTTGTTACCGTGTCTTCCGGCCATTTTATCCCCAACTTTGATCTTTCTCTTAGTTGCAATATAAACTTTAACTTGCTTAATTACACCAGAAGGTAAGATATCATCGTGCTCTAATACTTGAAGCTTTTCTTCATGCTCATCTCTTAAAGCAGCTTTTTGTTTAATAAAGTAGTCTTTAATAGAGTTGTACTCTTTTTCAACTTCTTTAGAGTAAGAAGCAACTACTTTTTTCATAGCAAATCTATTAACATTAGCTAATACATCTACAGGAATGTTATCACCCTCTTTATAAGTAACATCTTCAACTTCAACATCTTTTGTTAAAGGTGATTTTGATAATAAATCATTAATTTTTAAGATTTCTTCTCTATCTAACATTAATAGTTTATCGTGGTGTTTAACATCTAATTCAGCTTTTTCAGCTTCAATCTCAGCTACAGCTCTTTCGTCTTTTTCGTATCCTTTTTTAGTGAATACTTTTACATCTACAACTGTACCTTCCATAGAAGTTGGTGTTAATAACGATTTGTTAATTACGTGTCCAGCTTTTTCACCGAAGATAGCTCTTAATAATCTCTCTTCAGGAGTTGGTTTAATTTCACCTTTTGGAGTAACTTTACCAACAAGAATCATTCCTGGTTTAACAAAAGTACCAACTTTAACGATACCTGAGTTATCTAAGTGAGAAATAGCTTCTTCTTTAACACCTGGTAAATCTCTAGTAATCTCTTCATTACCATGTTTTAATTCTCTACACTCAACTTCTTTTTCATAAATGTGAACAGAAGTAAATGCATCTTCTTCAATTAATCTTTCAGAAAGAACAATCGCATCCTCATAGTTATAACCATTCCATGGCATGAAGGCAACACAAGCGTTAACACCAACAGCTAACTCACCATTATCCATAGATGGACCATCAGCGATAACTTGACCAGCTTCAACAATATCACCCTCTTTTGTACCAATTCTTTGACCAAATGAAGTATTGTTATTTGTTCTAACATTTTTGTTTACAGTATAGTGATCAATGAATGCACCATCTTCATCTTCACCTCTAACGTAGATATTTTTAGCATCAGCTTTTTCAATAACTCCGCCTCTTTTAGCTTTAATAGCTTCCCATGCATCTCTAGCAACTGTTTTTTCTAAACCAGTTCCTACAACAGGAGCATTTGGTCTTAATAATGGAACAGCTTGTCTCATCATATTCGATCCCATTAAGGCTCTGTTGGCATCATCGTGCTCTAAGAATGGAATTAATGATGCAGCTACACCCATAACCATTTGTGAAGAAATATCAATTAAATCAACTTTATTTCTTTCAACTAATAAGATTTCACCATCTTGTCTAGCTTCAATTAGGTTTTCAACAATTTTACCATTATCATCAACTTTAGTTGACCCTGGAGCAATTACTAATCCCTCTTCTTGAGTAGCAGTGTAGTACTTAATCTCTTCAGTTACAATACCATCTTTAACAGTTTTATATGGAGCTTCAATAAATCCTAAATCATTTACTTTTGAGAAAGTAGATAATGTATTAATAAGACCAATATTTTGACCCTCTGGAGTCTCAACTGGACAGATTCTACCATAGTGAGTTGGGTGAACGTCCCTAACTTCGAATCCAGCTCTCTCTTTTACTAAACCACCTTCACCAAGTGCAGAAAGTCTTCTTTTATGAGTAACTTCTGATAATGGGTTAGTTTGATCCATAAACTGAGATAATTGACCAGATGTAAAGAACTCAGTAATTGTTGATGTAATCATTTTAGAGTTAACTAAATCGTGTGGCATGATATCTTCTAACGTACCAGATAAAGTAGTCATTTTATCTCTAATTGCTTTTTGCATTTTGATTAAACCAGAATGTAGTTCGTTAGCTAATAACTCACCAATTGCTCTAATTCTTCTGTTACCTAAGTGATCTCTATCATCAATATGACCGTGACCAGATTTAACTTTTACTAAGTATTGAACAGTTTTAATAACATCTTCATAAGTTAATGTAGTAACATACTCAGGTACATTTACACCTAACTTATGATTCATTTTCATTCTACCAACTTTTGTTAAGTCATATCTTTCTGGATCGAAGAATAATTTCTTAACGAATTCTTTAGCAGCTTCTTTAGTTACAGGCTCACCTGGTCTCATAACTTTATAAATTCTAATTGCTGATAAATCATTTTCATCATCAATTTGCTCAGTTTGCTTTAATAATTTTAAAGATTCAGCATCAGCTTTAAACGCATTGATAATAGAATCATCAACACCAGCAGCTAAATCATTAGCAATATCAAAGTTATCAAAACCTAAGTCTAATAGTTTCTTTAATTTGATTTCATCAAGATTAGTTAATGCATCAAATAAAACTTCACCAGACTCTGGATCAAAAATTGTATTTGCTGTTGATCTATCCATTAGTAATTCAACTGGATACTCAACTAATTTTAGTCCACCTTCAACTAAAGCGTTAGCTTTTCTTGCAGTAAGTCTCTTACCAGCAGCTAATACTAAGTTACCTTTTTCGTCTTTAATATCAAACTCAACTCTTCCAGTGAAATCTTCTGGATTAAATTCAGTTAAGAATTTGTTGTTTTTAATTTTAATATTTAAGATTGGGTAGAATAATTTGATAATATCTTCTTTAGAGTAACCTAATGCTCTGAATAAAATAGTAACAGGAACTTTTCTTCTTTTGTTAATTCTTACATATAATACATCTTTTGCATCATACTCGAAGTATAACCAAGAACCTCTATCTGGAATAATTTGACCAGTATAGATAAGTTTATTATCTGCTGTATTTGATTCTTCTTCTTTGAAGATAACACCTGGAGATCTGTGTAATTGGTTAACAACAACTCTTTCAACACCATTTACGATGAAAGAAGTTCTGTCTGTCATTAAAGGAATTTCTCTAATAAATAAAGATTGTTCCTTCATATCTTTAACACCAATCTTCTCACCAGTCTTCTCATCTAAGTCCCATAAAGTCAATCTAATATTGATTTTTAAAGGAATAGAGTACGTAAGACCTCTAACCATAGACTCTCTAACGTCATACTTTGGTTTACCTACTTCTGAACCTAAGTAGTCTAAAGTGATTCTGTTTTGAGCATCATGAATTGGGAAAATAGATTTAAATACTTTTTCGATACCAGCTGTAGTTCTGTCTTCTTGACCAATCATTAAGAAAGTATCGTAAGAATTTTGTTGTAATTGTAATAAGTTTGGAATTTCAATTTGTTGAGGATTTTTTGCAAAATCTACTCTAAGTCTATTACCAGATTTTAAAGAGTTTAACATTGTCGGCCTTGATATAAAATTTGGTTTAGCTTTTTGTATAAAGCACAAAAGCATCCATAAAGGATAGGGTTAAAATTTGGGGTAAATTCTAACCTTAGCCTTCAAAGATGCTCATCTTCACACAAGGCCGTCGCCTTGTGTGTGAAAGTTTTTTTAAGAGTGTAAAATTATGCTAATTCTACAGTTGCTCCTGCACCTTCTAATGCAGTTTTTGCAGCTTCAGCGTCTTCTTTAGAAACACCTTCTTTAACTTTTGCTCCAGCTTCTTCAGCCATTGCTTTAGCTTCTTTTAATCCTAAACCAGTTAATGCTCTGATTTCTTTAATTACGTTGATTTTCTTAGCTCCAGCATCTTTTAAGATTACATCGAACTCAGTTTTTTCTTCAGCAGCTTCTGCAGCTCCACCAGCTACAGCACCAGCTACTGCTACAGGTTGTGCAGATACACCAAATTTTTCTTCGAATTCTTTTACTAATTCAGATAACTCTAATACAGATAAACCAGAGATGTATTCTAATACGTCTTCTTTAGAAATTGCCATTTCGTTTTTCCTTAAATTTTTTTATTTTTATTTATTTTTTATTAATAGCTTAAATTATTAAGCTGCCTCTTCTTCTTTTTTCTTTGCAAGAGCATCAAGCCCAATTGTAAAGTTTTGTACTGGAGCCATCCAAGTAGCAGCAAGCATACCAAGAAGCTCATCTCTAGATGGTAATTTAGCGAACGCCATAACAGTGTTAAGGTCAGCAATTTCACCTTCGATGATACCTGATTTAATTTCGAACTTTTCTTTATTAGCAGTAGCGAATTTATCAGCAACTTTACAAGCAGAAATTTGATCTTCAGACCATAAGAAAATGTTATTTCCGTTTAAGTCAATGTCACCTAATTCAGCATTTTTTACAGCAACTGTAACTAATGTATTTTTAGCAACTTGAACTTTAACACCATTTTCTCTAGCATCTTTTCTTAAACCTTCTAATTCTTTGTGAGAAACACCATTAAAATCACAAACTACGATAGCTTGAGACTCTTTGAATTCACCAGTTAAGAAATCAATTACTTCTGATTTTTGTTGTTTAGTCATTTATATATCTCCTTCCAAAACATCCAACTTCGGCAGGTTTTACAAGATACTGGAGTAGTATCTAACCCACGGTCTTTAGTTTTTAATGTAGTGCTTTGAATAACACTCAAACATGGGGATTAAATAATCCCCACTATTGAATGTTAAATAAAACTAATTATTTAACGTCCATTAACTCAGCTGCATCAACAGAAATTGATGGAGACATTGTTAATGAAATTGCTGCATTAGTAACGTATTTACCTTTAGCAGTTGAAGGTTTAGCTTTGTTGATAGCTTTGATGAAAGCTTCAACATTCTCTTGGATAGCTTCAGTTGAGAAAGAAACTTTTCCAACTGCTGCTTGCATGTTACCTTTTTTGTCAACTCTATATGCAACTTGACCACCTTTAGCATCATTAACAGCTTTAGTTACGTCCATAGTTACAGTACCAGTTTTAGGGTTAGGCATTAAACCTTTTGGCCCTAAGATTCTACCTAGTTTACCAACTAATCCCATACAATCAGGAGTTGCAATTAATACGTCAAAGTTGATTTCTCCACCTTGAACAGCTTCAACTAAATCATCGTTACCTACGATATCTGCACCAGCAGCTTTAGCTTCGTCTACTTTAGCACCCTTAGCAAATACTGCAACTCTTACAGTTTTACCAGTACCATTTGGAAGTACTACAGCACCTCTGATCATTTGATCAGCGTGTCTTGGGTCTACGTTTAAGTTTAATGCAACTTCAACTGACTCATCGAATTTTGCAGATTGTAATTCTTTTACTAAAGAACAAGCGTCTGCTAATGAGTAATCTCTTTCTTCAATCTTTTCTGATAATGCTTTATATCTTTTTGATACTTTTGCCATTTTATTCTCCGCAAGTTTATTTTTTTTGCTACCGCAATTTATAGTCTTGTGGTCAGACTTGTTAAACACAAGAGTTTATTATAACTCTGTGTCAATTCCCATTGATCTAGCAGAACCAGCAACGATTTTTGCAGCTTGTTCTCTATCATCAGTATTTAAGTCAGCGATTTTCATATCAACTACTTCTAATACTTGTTCTTTAGTCATAGAACCAACTTTGTTTTTAAGTGGGTTATCTGAACCTTTTTTAACACCTGATACTTTTTTAATTAAGTCAGTCATTGGTGGTTGCTTTAATGTAAATGTAAAGCTCTTATCTTGATATACTGTGATTTCTACAGGAATAGTAAATCCAGACTTATCTTTTGTTTTTTCATTGAATGCTTTACAGAATTCCATGATGTTGATTCCTCTTTGACCTAATGCAGGTCCAACAGGTGGTGATGGATTCGCTGCTCCAGCAGGAATTTGAAGTTTTAAGATACCTTCTACTTTTTTAGCCATGCTAATTTCCTTTTCTAAAATTTATTTGTTAATGATTTAGGCATTAGGCAAGAAAACTATTAAAGAAGCAAGTTTTTTTGCCTAATGCCTAAGGTTGAAATTTATACTACTCTTTCAACCTGAGTATATGAAATTTCAACTGGTGTGTTTCTACCAAAAATAGAAACATTTAGTTTTAAAATACCTGAAGCCATATCGAAATCTTCAACAACACCGTTAAAGTTTGCAAATGGACCTTCATTAATTCTTACCATTTCACCTTCGTCAAATGATACTTTTGGTTTAGCTGCAGCTCTATTTTGAACTTTTTCTAAAATTAAATTAATATCTTTCTCAGCTAATGGAGTTGGTTTCTTTGATTCACCAATAAATCTTCCAACTCTTGGCATTGATTGAATTCTATGCCATAATGCAGTATCTAAATCAATTTTAGCAAATGCATATGCTGGATATAAAGGTCTTTCAACAATAGTTTTTTTACCTTTTTTAATTTCAATTAGATCCTCAGTAGGTACTAATACTTCAGAAATTCTTCCATCTGCCATCTCTTCTGATAGTTGAAGAAGAGCTCTTTTAACTGCTAACTCACTACCAGAGTAAGTTTGAATTGCATACCAGTTTTGTGCCATAAATAGTTCCTTAGTTCATTACTGCTGATAAGCTTACAGACATAATAGCGTCAATTAATGCTAAGAATAATGAAATTACTGTTACAACAATAAATACAGATAAGTAAGCTGATCTGATTTGTTCTTTAATAGGGAAAATTACCTTTTGTAATTCTTCTTTAGCATTTTTATAATATGTTTTTAATTTATTCACAATTGACTCCATTTAGATAAGCTTATAAATTCTTTTAAAAGGAGTCGAAACTACTTTCAAAAAAATTTAAATATTTTGTTAGGACGGGAATTTTACCCAAAATAACCTTTAATAAAGCTTATATTAAAAGAAATGTTTTTAGTTGATTTAGTTTGATTAGATAATGATTGTTTTGGTTAAATTAATAGTGGCAGGCCAGGAGGGACTCGAACCCCCAGCCATCGGATTTGGAATCCGGCGCTCTACCATTGGAGCTACTGACCTGCATGTGAGGCTTGCGAGATGCAAGCCTCAAAGATAAAGTCTTACGACTTTAATTTTACTTCTTTGTGTAAAGTGTGTTTTTTTAATCTAGGACTATATTTCTTAGTCTCAAACTTTTCAGTGTGAGTCTTAGGGTTTTTAGTCGTAGTGTAGTTAATATCACCACACTCTTGACATTTTAATCCGATTTTAATTCTTACTCCGTTTGCCATAAATCAATCCTTATTCGATGATTTCAGCAACAACACCCGCACCTACAGTTCTACCACCTTCTCTAATAGCGAACTTAGTTCCTTTTTCAAGAGCGATTGGAGCAACTAATTCTACAGACATTTCTACGTTATCACCAGGCATAACCATTTCAGTTCCCTCTGGTAAAGTACAAGAACCAGTAACGTCAGTAGTTCTTACATAGAATTGTGGTCTATATCCAGAGAAGAATGGAGTATGTCTACCACCTTCCTCTTTAGAAAGGATATATACTTCACATCTGAATTTAGTGTGTGGAGTGATTGTACCAGGCTTAACAAGAACTTGTCCTCTTTGAACTTCTTCTTTTTTAACACCTCTTAATAAGATACCACAGTTATCACCAGCTTCACCTTGTTCCATTTCTTTTCTGAACATTTCTACACCAGTAACAGTAGTTGTCATAGTATCTTTCATACCAACGATTTCGATTTCTTCACCAACTTTGATAGTACCTTTTTCGATTCTACCAGTTACAACAGTTCCTCTTCCTGAGATAGAGAATACATCTTCTACAGGCATTAAGAAATCTTGCTCAGTGTCTCTTACTGGAGTTGGGATATAAGCATCAACTTCAGCCATTAAGTTATAGATCTTCTCAGACCACTCACCAGCTGTACCAGCTTTAGCTTCTTCTAATGCTTGGAATGCAGAACCAGCAACGATTGGAGTATCATCACCTGGGAAATCGTACTCAGAAAGTAACTCTCTAACTTCCATTTCTACTAATTCTAACATCTCTTCTTTATCTTCGTCATCTAATTGATCTTCTTTGTTTAAGAATACAACGATGTAAGGTACACCTACTTGCTTAGATAATAAGATGTGCTCTCTAGTTTGAGCCATTGGTCCATCAGTTGAAGCGATAACTAAAATAGCACCGTCCATTTGAGCTGCACCAGTAATCATGTTTTTAACGTAATCGGCGTGACCTGGACAATCTACGTGAGCGTAGTGTCTAGTTTCAGTTTCATACTCAACGTGAGAAGTAGCAATAGTAATTCCTCTTTCTCTTTCTTCTGGAGCGTTATCAATTTGATCATAGTCCATTGTTGCTTGACCATTTTTAAGCCCTAAACACATTGTGATAGCTGCTGTTAAAGTAGTTTTACCGTGGTCAACGTGACCGATAGTACCGATATTAACGTGCGGCTTACTTCTTTCGAATTTTTCTTTTGCCATAAAATTCCCCTTCTAAAATTTGTGGTTATTGCCCTCTGAGTAGATAAGCCCACTGGCTTCTCTATTCAGAGGGGATTTATTAATTTTTTGTTTTCGACGTGTATTATATTAATTAAATACTAAAAAAAACTTTAATGGGAGTCAATAAATGTATAGAGTTATAAAATTTTGCGCTTATAACTCAGCTCCCAGTAAACAATAAAAATAATGGAGCGGGAAACGAGACTCGAACTCGCGACAATCTGCTTGGAAGGCAGAGGCTCTAGCCAACTGAGCTATTCCCGCAACATTTTTTAAATGGTGGTGAGGGAAGGATTTGAACCTTCGAAGCCTAAGGCGGCGGATTTACAATCCGCAGGATTTGACCACTCTCCAACCTCACCGGTTGAAAATATTATTGTACTGGTCAAGCGCTGGTCTTTAAGACTTACGCACGACAGTTAATTAATGGAGCTGGTGAAGGGACTTGAACCCCCGACCTGCTGATTACAAATCAGCTGCTCTAGCCAACTGAGCTACACCAGCATCCAAAGAATTTGAAATGGTGGTTCGAGGCAGAATCGAACTGCCGACACAAGGATTTTCAATCCTTTGCTCTACCGACTGAGCTATCGAACCCTTTCAAATTGGAGTGAAAGTATACACATACTATCATTAATTTAAACTTAAATTTTCTATTAATTTTTTAAATTCTTTTCCTCTTGCGGCATATGATGGAAATTGATCTAAAGAAGCAGCTGCTGGAGATAGCATACCAACGCCATTTTTAGGCATTTCTTCACTTATTTTATGAACTGCATTTTCCAAGATATTACACTCAAAAACTACAATATCATATGATTTACATAAGTCAATTAACTTATTTGTATTAGTTCCTATAGCATATACTCTAATATTTAGCTCACTAATTGATTCAAATAATGGAATTAAATTTGCACCTTTATCATCTCCACCTAAAATTAAATGGATTTCATTCTCTTTATAAGGTACTAATGCATTAATAGTTGCATCAACATTTGTTGCTTTACTATCATTGATCCACAATCTATTTATACTATCGTGAACTTCTTCTACTTTATGTTCATCTATTACAAATGTATTAATAGTACTGTAATCTACCTCATCAAACATTATCTTTCTTGTCGCCATAGCTAATAAAGCATCTAATAAAAATGGTTCTTTAAATTTAATCTGTGCTTTATCTATATTAAACTGTTTACATAAATCATCAGAATTTTTATATGTAATAAGATGAGCATCTGTTTTAATATCTTTGAACTCTTCAGGTATAATTGCTATTTCGCCTTCATTCATCATAGTTACTGGTTTTAGCTTTGAATCTCTATACTCTTCAAATGTACCATGCCATGTAATATGATCTTCAGAGATAGGTAACAATATGTATAAATTCGGTTTTGCTATATTTGTATAATGAAGGGTAAATGATGAAGTTTCCAAAATCCATATGGAAGCATTTGTATCTAATTTAGATAGAGGTGTTCCTATATTACCACCACAAACACTTTTATAATCTTTTAATAAGTGCTGACACATTTGAGTAGTAGTTGTTTTACCATTTGTTCCTGATATCCATATAGAAAATGGCATAATCTCAGAAAACAAATCATAATCGCTTTGTATATTACTTGCTTTTTGAATCATACTATTATATGGAGGAATACCAGGGCTTACTACTGTAATTTCATTTGATTGAAGATCATATTTGTCAAAATCACTGTCATCATATAATATAGAATTAGGAAATTTCTCTTTGATTGCTTGTGCAGTAAGACCTTTTCCTAATACTCTTAATTCTTTATTTAAATCCATTATTTTTCTTTATCTGATTTTTAAACTCATAAGAGCTAATAAGTTTGTCATAAATGATATAATCCAAAACCTAACAATAATTTTGTTTTCTTTCCAACCCTTTTGTTCAAAATGATGATGAATAGGTGCCATTAAGAAAACTCTTTTTTGTCTTAACTTATAAGAACCTACTTGTAATATAACAGATACCGTTTCAAGTACAAAAATAAATCCTATTACAACTAATAAAATTTCAGATTTTGCAACAATTGCCATATAACCCATAAATGCACCAATAGGTAATGATCCACTATCTCCCATAAACACTTGTGCAGGATGAGAATTAAACCATAAGAACGCAATTAATGAACCTGAAATAGCAGCACCCATTATTGCTAACTCTCCAGCTATTTGAATGTTAGGTAATAATAAATAGCCTGCAATAACAGAGTGTCCTGTCACATATACTAGTGCTGATAATGTAAAAAATGCCATTAATGATGGCACTGTAGCTAAGCCATCTAATCCATCAGTAAGATTAACAGCATTAGATGCAGCAACTATTACAAGCATCCAAAATATTAATCCAAACATTCCCATATCAAATAATGGTAATTTATAAAAAGGTGTATATAAATCCGTTGAGTGATTATATACATATAATACACCAACTACTAATAAGGCAGATAAGAACTGCAATAAAAGTTTTCCTCTTGCGCTTAAACCTGCATCATTTTTATTATTAGAGATTTTTGAATAATCATCTTGTATTCCAATAATAGAGAAAAGTAGAATAGTTAATAATCCACCCATTATATAAAAGTTATTTAACTTAGCAGTTAATAATGTAGCAATAATAGTTGCGAAGATAAAAACAACACCACCCATTGTTGGTGTCCCAACTTTTTCTTTATGTGAATCTGGAGCATGTTCATATATAGGCTGTGAAGCTTTTTTTGACTTAGCCCAAGCAATAAACTTTGGCATTAAATACATAGTAAGTAAAAATGCTACAAAAAAACTAATACCAGCTCTTACTGATATATATTGAAAAATGTTGATATCTAAATGTCTATAAAACCAATAAAACAAACTTAAACCTTCAATTTGATATAATCGGGCGATTATAATATATAATAGTTTTTAAAAGGTTTAAACAATGGCAAACAAAACAATTCTGGTTATTACTGATGGAATTGGACATAATGACTCAAATAACTTCAATGCATTTGAAAATGCAAATACACCAACGTACGATAATTTATTTAAAAACGTACCTTATTCTTTAATTCACACATATGGTAGACATGTTGGATTGCCTGATGGTCAAATGGGTAATTCAGAGGTGGGACACATGACTATTGGTAGTGGAAGAACTCTATATCAAGATTTAGTAAAAATTAATATTGCTTTAGAAGATAAAAGTTTAAATGAAAATGCAGTTTTAAATGAAACGATAGAACCTGCAAATGATATTCACTTAGTGGGACTTTTAAGTGATGGAGGAGTTCACTCTCATATCAATCATATTTTAGGGATTGCGCAAATTGCAAAAGCAAAGGGTAAAAAAGTATATATTCATATAATTACTGATGGTAGAGATGTTGCTCCTGATTGTGCTTCAAAATACGTACAACAAGTAATTGATGTTTGTGATAAAGATATCAAAATTGCAACAATTGCTGGAAGATACTATACAATGGATAGAGATTCAAGATGGGATAGAGTACAAAAAGGTCATGATGCAATGGCATTAGGTTTACCTAAAACTTCAAAATCTGCAATAGAATATATTGAAAACTCTTATAATGAAGATGTATTTGATGAATTCTTACTTCCATGTGCATTCGAAGGATATAATGGTTTAAAAGAAAATGATGCTGTAATCTTCTGTAACTTTAGATCAGACAGAATGAGAGAGATATCTTCTGCATTAGCAGATAAAACATTTTCACATTTTCCAAGATTCGAAGGTAATTTACATATAGCAACAATGACTGCTTATGATAAAAACTTACCGTTACCTGTTTTATTCCCTAAAGAAACTCCTAAAAATACTTTGGCTGAAGTAATCTCAAATGCAGGGTTAAATCAACTACATACTGCTGAAACAGAAAAATATGCTCACGTTACATTCTTCTTTAATGGTGGAGTTGAAGAGCCAGTACTTAATGAATCAAGAGTATTAATTCCTTCTCCAGATGTAGCAACATATGATTTACAACCAGAAATGTCCGCTCCAGAAGTAGGTGAAACTGTAAGAAAAGCAATGGATGAAGAAACTGATTTTATTGTAGTTAACTTCGCAAATGGAGATATGGTTGGACACACTGGAGTTTATGAAGCAGGTAAAAAAGCAGTTGAAGCTGTTGATTATGAATTAGGATTGATTATTAAAAAAGCCAAAGAGCAAGGATATAGTTTAATCTTAACATCAGATCATGGTAACTGTGAAATGATGAGAGATGAAAATGGAAACACTCTTACTAATCATACAGTTGGGGATGTTTATTGTTTCATAATGGATGAAAATGTAAAAGAGGTTAAAACTGGTAGTTTAAATAATATTGCACCAACAGTTTTAAGACTAATGGATTTACAAATCCCATCTGAAATGGATGAAGCTTTAATTTAAAAGTATAAACTATGAATATTGATATAAAAAAACTGCAAATTAATAGTGAAGATAAGACACTTGTTGATTTATCATTTAATATATCAAACTCTACAGCACTAATTGGGCAAAGTGGTAGTGGTAAATCTTTAACATTAAAAGCTTTACTTAACCTACTACCTAGTTCATTAAAAATAGAAAAGTCTATAGAGTCAAGTTTTGAATTAAACTATGACTCTATTGGATTTATTCCTCAAAACCCTTTTACATCATTATCTCCTATGACAAAAATCAATAAACAATTTTTTTGTGATGATGAAAAGAAAAAAGAAGTTTTAAAACTAGTTGACTTAGATGAAGAAGTCTTAAATAAATTCCCAAGTCAATTAAGTGGTGGACAAATTCAAAGGGTGATTATTGCAATTGCCTTAAGTAAAGATATTAAGTTTTTATTACTTGATGAGCCAACAACTGCATTAGATATCAAAAATAGAGATAACATTATAAAGTTGATTGATCAATTAATAAAAAAATTAAATATATTAATTCTTTTTGTTACTCATGATATAGAATCAATTAGAACATTGTGTGAAAATATAATCATTATTAAAGATGGATATATAGTTGAAGAAGGCAAGACTTCTGAGATTTTAGATAATCCTACTAAAGAATACACAAAAACTCTAATAAACTCTACATTTAAAAATAAAGATTTCAGGACATAATATGATTAAATACATCTTTGGATTTTTAGTAATCATAGCACTTGGTGTTTTTGGATGGTTATATACTTTATATGAAGAAATTAAACACGATGTTGATAAAGTAGTAAACTATAACCCAAAATTAACAACTCAATTTTATGATAAAAAAGGTAGATTAATTGCAAATACCTTTAAGGATGAAAATAGAGAGTATGTAAAATATGATGATATACCAGCAAGAATTATAGAAGGTTTAGTTGCAATAGAAGACACTCAATACTTTGAGCACTATGGAATTAATCCAGATGCAATTTCAAGAGCAATGATCAAAAATATCAAAGCTGGTGGATATGTTGAAGGAGCAAGTACACTTACTCAACAATTAGTTAAGATGCTTGTTTTAAGTAGAGAAAAGAAGTTAATTAGGAAAATTAAAGAAGCTTTATTATCAATTAGACTTGAAACAATTTTAACAAAAGAAGAAATATTAGAAAGATATTTAAATAACGTATACTTTGGGCATGGTTACTATGGTATTAGAACAGCTGCAAGAGGTTACTTCAAAAAAGATTTATATGAGTTATCTTTAAAAGAGATGGCTATTTTAGTTGGATTACCTAGAGCTCCTAGTTTTTATGACCCAACTAAAAATTTAAAAATTTCTTTAGCAAGAGCAAATCAAGTAATTACAAGAATGAATACCCTTGGATGGATTAATGAAGATCAGTTTAAAAGCTCAATCAAAGAAGTTCCAGAAGTTTTCAGTCAAACTTTAACTCAAAATAAAGCTCCATATGTAATTGATTATGTAATCAAAACATTAAAAGATGATATACCTGATATTAGATATGGTGGATATAAAGTTAAACTAACTATTGATTTAGATGCGCAAAATATTGCAAAAGAAGGATTAAAAAAATCTTATGAAAAGGCTTTAGAAAGAGATTTATATTTTAGAAATAAACTTAAAACTCCAGATGATGATTCATTTATTAAAGAATTAAATGGTGCTGTAGTTTCAATAGAAAATACAACAGGTAAGATTTTAGCACTTGTTGGTGGTGTTGATTATAAAAAATCAATGTTCAATAGAGCAATTCAATCAAAACGACAGCCTGGCTCTGCAATTAAACCATTCTTATATCAAACAGCATTAAATGAAGGATTAAATCCTGCTAGTAGATTGGTTGATATTTCAAGAACATATGATTATAAAGATGATGAAGGTGAAGAGAAAAAATGGCAACCTAAAAATTATGGAGGAAACTTCAAAGGTTTTATTTCTCTTAGAGACTCATTAGTTCAATCAAGAAACCTTTCAACAGTTAACCTTGTAACTGATACAGGTATTGATGTAATGTATAGAGGTTTAAAATCTTACGGATTTAAAGATTTACCTGTTGATTTATCAATTACTCTTGGTTCAATGTCTGTTTCACCATTAGAATTAAGTGAATACTTCAGTGCATTTGCAAATCATGGTGCTAAAGTAAAACCATATATTATTGAGCAAATTACAAATAAAAACAATGAAAGTGTAACTTTCGAACCAGAACAAACACAGATTAATAATCCAGAACAAGCTTATTTAATCACTTCTATATTAAATGATACAGTAAATAGAGGAACAGGAAGACGAGCAAGAGTAAAAGGAATAGACTTAGCAGGTAAAACAGGTACAACAAATAATAATGTTGATGCGTGGTTCTGTGGATACTCACCTTCAATTCAAACTATTATTTGGTTTGGAAATGATAACAATAAACCTATGAGAAAAAGTGAAACGGGTGGTGGTATTGCAGCACCTGTTTTCCAATATTTTTATAAGAATTATTTAGAATTGCATCCTGAAATCCCAAGAAAATTTATTAAACCTAGTAATGTATTTGAATCTAAAATTAAAGGTAAGACAGAATACTATACAGAAACTTCTCCTTTACCAGAAATTGAAATAGAAATTCAACCTGAAAATCCAGAAGAGGAAGTAATGGAATTCTAAATTAGAATTCCTTTCTTTTATTTATTAATTCTTTCACAAATATTCAATTTTATTAGATATAAAAAAAGGCAAGCTCATTTGAGCTTGCCTTTTTTGTTCTATATAACTTATCTTTTTAACAAGAGTAAGTTGTTTTAAATTCAAATGGAGTTGGTCTAGCTTCGTCTGGCCAAACTTGTGTTTCGAATTTGTAGTGTTGATATACATCAACCATTTCTTGAGTAAATACTGGTTTTAAGAAGTCATTATCTCTAATTAATGCTTCTAAAGATCCTCTTAAAGTGTGAGGCATTTGAGGGATTTCTCTTTCTCTAATTTCATCTAATGGCATTTCGAATAAATCTTCATCCATTGGACCAATAGGCTCAACTTTGTTAGCAATACCATCAAGACCAGCCATTAACATAGCAGCAAATGCTAAGTAAGGACAAGCTGTTGAATCTGGGAATCTCATCTCAATTCTTGTTGCTTTTTCTCCTGCTCCATAAGGAACTCTACAAGAAGCAGATCTATTTTGAGAAGAGTAAGTTAAAATTGAAGGTGCTTCAAATCCTGGAATTAATCTCTTATAAGAGTTAGTTGATGGGTTAGTAAATGCAGCAACTGCTCTAGCGTGCTTAAAGATTCCACCAACATAGTGTCTAGCCATATCTGAAAGGTTACCGTACTCACCCTCTTTGTAGAATAAGTTTTTACCATCTTTCCAAATTGATTGGTGAACGTGCATACCATTTCCGTTATCACCGAATAATGGCTTAGGCATAAATGTACAAGACTTACCGTTTAAGTGTGCAACCATTTTACAAACATATTTATACTTTTGTACATTATCAGCAGCTTCGATTAAGTCACCAAATACGATACCAATTTCACCTTGTGCTTGAGCAACTTCGTGGTGTCCTAAAACAACCTCTAAACCAACTTGCTCTAAAACTTGCATCATCTCAGCTCTTAAGTCAACCATTGAATCTGTAGGTTGAACAGGGAAGTAACCACCTTTTGTTCTTGGTCTGTGACCCATGTTTCCTAATTCGTAATCAGTAGCATCTGACCACTCACCCTCTTCTGAATCTACTTTGTAGTAAGACTCATTTGTTGAGTCGATAATTTTAACATCATCAAAAATAAAGAATTCATTTTCTGGACCGAAGTACGCAACGTCACCAACACCAGACTCAGATAAGTGAGTTAATGCTTTTTTAGCAATAGATCTTGGACATTTTTCGTACATTTGACCTTTATAAATATCATAAACATCACAGAAAACAATGATTGTAGAATCAGCAGTAAATGGATCTAAAAATGCAGTAGCTACATCTGGCTTTAAAATCATATCTGATTTATTAATTGGTTGCCATGCATCAACTGATGAACCATCAAATGGCATTCCGAAATCTAATTGTTCTTGAGTTACAGCGCTCATCATATAAGAGATATGGTGCCACATACCTTTCATATCTGTAAATCTAAAATCAACGAATTTTACTTCATTCTCTTCACAATATTTAAAAAACTCTTCAGTATTGTTAACAAACTTACCCATAGTTTTAACTCCTTGAAATTATTAATTGGAATCATTGTATCTAAAATAATGTAAAATAAAATAAAAGAGTTGTATAAAAAATATACAATTATTGAAATATAGTATATTTTTTTATATTATAATTGTTTAAAAAGTAACTAGTTTTCTATCCCTGTTATTAAAAACTGCACAATTAGTATACCCTACATCTTTTGCCAATGTGGTTACTTCATCATACGAAAATCCAATTTGATCAACACTATGTGCATCTGATGAAAATGTAATAGGAATATCTAACTCATAAGCAACTTCAAGTAGATCTTTTGAAGGATATGGCTCGGCTATTGGCTTTCTTAAACCAGCAGCATTTATTTCAATTACCATATTTGATTTTTTAATCTCTTTTAATGCTGGTAAAGCAATAAATTTTATATCTTTTTTAGGTAAAAATTTAAATACTTTAATTAAATCTAAGTGTCCAACAATATCAAATTTTGCACATTTTGCCATAGACTTTACTACATCAAAATAGTCTTCCCAAATTTCATCAATATCTTTTTTTTCATATTTACCTATAAACTCTGGGTTATCAAATCCCCAAGGTTCATTATCATCTGTAGTTTTTACTCTTGGTTCTAAAAAATGTATTGAACCAATAAGATAATCAATCTTAGCATTTAATACTTCATCTAACATTGGAATATTTTGCATAAAGTCCACTTCATAACCAAGTAAAACTTCTATATCATTTTTATATTTATTTTTTAAATACAAAACGTTATTTTCATAAAACTCTTTGTGAATAATGTCCATTCTATATTTTGGATCAAAATTCATAGGAGCATGATCTGCAAAACCATATACATCAATATTTAATTCAATTGCTCTTTTTATGTACTCTTCAACTGTACCATTGGCATGGTTACATAAGATAGTATGATTATGTAAATCAACCCTCATTTATATTCCTTTTTATTCGTAATTTAAATTTTGATTGATTTACAATCATTAAGTAAGATTTTTTGTTAGTTTAGAAGTCCTGCACCATTGATTGCAGTACTTCTATCTTTAGCATATTCTCTTTTGCCATTAATAATGTCATATTTCCAAATTGGAGCTTGCGCTTTAAAGTCTTCAACAAACTCGTCAATCATTTCTAAAGCAACTCTTCTTTTTGGAGAACAAACAGCGGCGATATATGAACTTTCATGATTTAATACATCACCTCTAGAGTGAGCCATTAAAACAATTGCATTTTTTTCATTTGCTTTTTTTTGCCATGCATTAAACCATGATTCTAAGATTGGTTCATAAATATCAAAAGATAATCCATCGATACTATTTTCATCTCTTACAACACCTACAAAAGTGATAATAGCACCATAATTAGAATTTCTAAATTCATTGTACCATTTATTAGTAATCTCTTCTACAGGTAATGATCCTTCAAATAATTCTAACTTTTCCACTTCTATTAACCACCACAAACTGGAGGTAATAATGAAACTTTATCTCCACTTTCTAAGTTGATATCTTTTGATGATACTAAAGTATCATTTACAGCAACAGCACATGTCTCTAACCATGAAGAAACTTCTTCATCACCTTTTAACACTTCACTTAATTGTGAAAGGTTATTAATATCTAGTTCAAGTGGGTCTTTATTAATTGGACCTAAAAATTCTACTTTTATCACTTTAACTCCTTATTTACATAGTTTAGAGTATTATATCGAATTTAATTTAAGTTTAGGATGACCTCGATCAAATGATTTTCGCAAAAATTGATTTTATTAATCTACTACCATTTCATATATATATTAAAAAAAATATACGTTCAACACAAATCAAATCTATTATAAACTACAAGAAATCTTATCCATCTGCAATAAATAAGAAATATAAAGCAAGAAAAGTAGACTCAGCTTTTATCTCATCTATTGCATCAAGAAATGAAAAGTTTTTAAACTTTGGAATTATTGCTAAAAAAGATGTTTTATCTGTTTTATTAATTCCTGGTGAATACGAAAAGGATTTCCAAAGTGAGACTTCAAATGCCTTAGCAAAAGTATTAGATTTAGAAGGAAAAGTAATCATTGGAGATAAAGCACTAAAGTTTTATCATGAAAATAATTCAGAAGAATTTATAGATTTAGCACAAGCTTGGAATGATAAACATAATCTTCCTTTTGTTTTTGCTGTTCTATGTTTCAATAAAAATAAAAAACTACTTTCTAAGATCACTAAAAACTTCAATAAGAGACATATTAAAATACCTCAATACATTTTAAAACAATACTCACAAAGATCTGGAATTTCAAATAAAAATATTTTGGATTATTTAGACAAAATAGATTATGATTTAAATATAAAAGAAAAAAGAGCTTTAAAAATGTTTCTTAAACTTACAAAAGAAAAAGGTTTATAATGGATGTATTAGATACTGTCATACTTGGTGTAATTGAAGGGATAACAGAATTTCTACCAATTTCATCTACTGGTCACTTAATTGTAGCAAGTGAATTTTTAGGGTTAGAGCAAAATAGTGTAAATAAAGCATTTGAAGTTATTATTCAATTTGCAGCTATTTTAGCTGTAATATTAAACTATCCATCAAAGTTTACTTTTTCACATATTAATTTGTGGACTAAAGTATTTATAGCATTTTTACCAATTGCAGCTATTGGATTTTTATTTTCAAAACAAGTAAAAGCAATGTTTTCAATAGAGATAGTTGCATGGATGTTTATAATAGGTGGTATTGTTTTTTTAATTGTTGAAAAGTTTTATAAAGAAAATGAAACACATACTTTAGACGTTGAAGACGTAACATATAAACAAGCTGCATGGATTGGATTCGCACAAATCTTTGCTTTAATTCCAGGAACATCAAGAGCTGGTTCTTCAATTATTGGAGCTATGCTTGTTGGATTAAATAGAAAAGCAAGTGCAGAATTTTCTTTTCTTTTAGCATTTCCTGTTATGTGTGCAACTACAGCATACGATTTACTAAAACATCATGATGAATTATTAACAGGTGCAAATTTAATAAACTTAGCAGTTGGATTTGTTGTTTCATTTGTAGTAGCATTTTTAGCAATTAAATTATTCCTAAAATTCCTAGAGAACTTTACCTTTGTTGCTTTTGGAATTTATAGAATAATTTTTGGTGTTTTCTTACTTATTGTTTTGGGCGATAACATTAACTATTAATGAAGTGGCATTAGGAGAAATATAAGAAGCTAGTTTCTTACTAATGTCATGAATATCACTATTTATAGCTTCAAAGAATCTATCTTCTTCTAATTCATCTTCTCTTGCCATAAAAGCAATTTTTCTATCAACTAAGTCTTTTGCATTATAATATTGGTGATCTGCCGCTGCATATTTATAAGGTACAAAATAAGCAGGTAAAGCATTTGCACACATTTCAAATAAAGTTGAAGCTCCTGCACGACTTACTGCAAAATCAGCTTTAGCCATCTTTTCAGGTATCTCTTTTGAAAATCCAAATACATCTACATCAATACCAAGTTTTTTATACTCTTCCTCAACCCTATCAAAATCTTTTTTACCAGTTTGATGAATTATATTAATTCCTAAACCATTTAATTTAGGTGCTACTTTTAAAGCAAAATCATTAATAGCAACTGCACCTTGAGAACCACCAAAAAAAGCTATAGTTTTTACTTCACTTCGAACTCTTGCATTATCAAAGAATTCACTTGATACAGGATAATCTTTTACTAAAGATTTTTCATCAAAAGATGAAAAAACTTCACTTGCAAATTTAGAGGTAATTTGATTTAATTTTCCCATTCTAGAATTTTGCTCATGAATATAAAATTTGCAACCAAGTTTTAAAATTCCAGCAAACGATGCTGCTGCTGCAGAATAACCACCTACTGATATCACTGTTTGTACATTGTGATTATCAAAGATATTTAAACATCTATTTGCTTTTACAAAAATATTAAACAAAGAATCAATCTTTCCAAAGAAACCTTTATTTACAACACCTCTTGTATCTAAGAAAAAGGCTTTACTCAATCTTTTATCATTCTCAAACCAATCTTTATCTAAACCATTTGAAGAACCTATAAATATAACTGTAACTCCTCTACTGTGAAACTCTTCAATAAAAGCATCAGCAACCTTTAAATGTCCCCCAGTACCTCCGCCAGTTATTACAACAGTACCTTTCATATTTTATAAAACCTTTTTCTTTAAATTTGATTTTTTATCCACTACTCTACTTATGGATAATACAAGTCCTATAGCAATTGACATTGCAAGCATAGAAGAACCACCATAAGATAAAAATGGAACAGCAATACCTTTAATAGGAATCATTCCTGATATACCATAAGAGTTAATTAAAAAAGCAATAATTAACATTAAAGCAATACCTAAAGTAAATAGATGATAAATTGGATTTTCTACACGTCTACTTATTTTGAAGATCCTCCAAATTACTGTAAACATAATTCCAACAAAAACTACTAATCCTAATAAACCAACTTCTTCAGTAATCCCAGCTAAAACAAAGTCTGTATGTACTTCAGATAAGAAGCCAACTTTTAAATCACCATTTGAAATACCTTGACCCAAAAATCCACCATTGTGCATTGCATTTAAAGAGTGTGAAACTTGATAAGGTTCAGGTAAATCATCAATTCTTAAATGTTTTTCTGCCCATGAAGGCATAACAGACAATATTCCATCTTGAACCATTGACCACCAAGAATAAATTCTTTTAATTCTATGTGGTGCAGCCAAGATCAAACCAACTAGACCAATTAAAGCGACTGAACCAAGTACAATAAAGATTTTAAAGGATCTATTTGCAAATATTAATAAAACTACTAAAATGATCCCTAGAAGTACAACTTGACCTAAATCTTTTTGCAAAAATGCAACTATAAATACAACAATAAAAAATGTTAAAAAGTAAGGAGCAAGTAATAAAGCTTCATCTTTTAAACCAATTTTTCTTGGTTGATCAATAACTTTTCTATGAAAAGACCAAGATAAGAAATATATAAAACCTATTTTAAAAAACTCCACAGGAGATAAAGAGAAACCAGGTAATCTAATCCATCTATTAGCCCCACCAGCAGCTGTTACCATTGATGCAGGTAAAATTGGCATAACTGCCATAAGTAAAAAAAATACAACAAAAAGTGTCATTCCAACTTTACCTATTAGTTTATCCGGATCAATTTGAGAGCAAGTCCACATTATAAAAATTGCAAGAATACCTACAAATGATTGTCTTATAAAAAAATGAAATTGGTTATACCCATAAAACTCTACAGTATAGATAGTTAAAGAATATGAAAAAATTATACTTGAGATAACCAATAATGATACTAAAATAAAAAGTGGGTAATCTGCGTTGTTATTATTGATATTTTTTTCTATTGATTTAATCTTATTTTTGTTAGAATACATCCTCTATTATATAATATTATGGATAAATATGTCTTCAAACAACATCGAAAAAGTAAATAAAACAAAAAAAATTGTTATTCTATTTTTAATCATTTTTTTATTTCTTACAATATTAATTATTTCTATATCAAAAACTATTTCTGATGATAGAAGATTACCCACATTACAAAGTTCAAAAAAAGAACTTTCAGTAAGAGGAGATGTAGTAAGTGCTGATGATTTTAAAATTGCATCATCAAAAAAACTATATAAAGCTTCTATTGATACAAGACACTTAGATAAAGAGAAAACTGAATTATTTCTAAACTTATTTTCAATTTATAGTGACATCCCTTATAAAAAACTAAAAAAGAAACTGGTGGGATTAAAAAGACCAGGAAACCTTGTTTTATCATACAATATTGACTCAAGAACAGCTAAAAACTTAAAAGAGTTAGCATTTAAACTTAGAAAATTAAAAGTATTTATACCAAGAAAAGTAACTGGTGGGAAAATCCTAAGAGGTTTAAGTGTTAGTGAAAGTGGTGAAAAAAGACTATTCTCTTATGAAGATACATTAACTCCAGTAGTTGGATATATAAGAAAATTTGAATCAAAAGATGGAAAAACAAAAGTTAAAGGGATTAAAGGTTTAGAAAAAAGTTATGACAAAGTCCTTAATGAAAGTAAAGATGGAATATTAAAAGGGAATAGAGATGTTCTATCATATATATCTTTTGATAAAAATTCTGTAATTAGAAAAAGAGTTGATGGGGCGACACTTAATTTAAATATACCATTGAAACTTCAAAAAAACAATGAACTTACTCTTGATAGATATAAAAAGAAACTTGGTGCAGATGAAATTATAATTTCAATTATGGAAAGTAAAACTGGAAAAATTCTAAGTCTTGCTTCATCAAATAGATTCAATCCAGAAAGTATTAAACAAAAAGATATACCTTCACTTAATGTAAATGCAATCGAATATCCATTTGAACCAGGTTCTGTACTTAAACCAATTTCTATTTCATTAGTTATGGATAAAAATAGAATTAAAAAAAATGAACTATTTTTTGCTTATAACACAAAAGGAAAAGCAAATAAAAAAGGTGAATATCCAAAAGGTCAATACAAACTTGGAAGATTTACAATCAAAGATGATCATAAATTTAAAAAGCATTATCTAACTTTAGATGACATTGTAATTTTTTCATCGAATATTGGTACTTTACAATTAGCTCAAAGATTAACAGGTCCAGAATTTTATAAAGGCTTACAAGACTTTGGATTTACTAAAAAAACTGGTATAGATTTACCATATGAGAAAAAAGGAAAAATGCCAAAAGTTTGGCAATTTGCTGCAGGTGATAAAGAAGGCAAGGATAATGTATTTAAAGCCACAGTTTCATATGGGCAAGGTATGACATCAACTTTTATGCAAGTAATGAAAGCATATACAGTGTTTAATAATAATGGCCTTATATCTACACCTAGAATTGTTGCTGACTTAGTACATGATGGTAATAACTATAAACCTTATGATGATAAAGCTCATAGGGTAATATCATCAGAAACTGCAAATGAAATCAAAAGAATGTTAGTTAAAACAGTAGATAAAGGAACTGGAAAAGCAGCACAAATTGTGGGCTTAGAAGTTGGTGGTAAAACAGGTACAGCACAAATAGCAAGAAAAGGTAAATACCTGAAAAAATATATCTCTTCATTTTTTGGCTTTGTTAATGATGGTGAAAATTCATATACTATTGGTGTAACTGTAATGAATCCAATATCAACTGGAAAATATTGGTACTACTATTATGCATCACAATCAGCTGTTCCTGTATTTAAAGAAATCACAAAAAACCTAATAAAATTAAACTATCTAACACCTAAAAAAGATATAATTGCAAAAAATTAAATTTTAATAAAGGATATAAATGTTCGGTTTTGGTAGAAAAGAACTAAAAGAATACAACTATTCAAACGAAGAATTAGCAAAATTCAATTATGCTAAATTAACTACAGAAAATGGAGTTATTTGGTTAAAACTATTTAATGAGGAAACACCTAATACAGTTTCAAACTTTGCTACTTTAGCAAATGAAGGATTCTATAATGGATTAAGTTTCCATAGAGTTATTGATGGTTTTATGGCACAAGGTGGATGTCCAGATGGAACTGGTGCTGGTGGACCAGAGTGGGCAATTGCTTGTGAAACAAATGCAGATAAACAAGTTCATAATAGAGGTTCATTATCAATGGCTCATGCAGGAAAAGATACAGGTGGTAGTCAATTTTTCATTTGTTTTGTTCCTTGTCCTCATTTAGATGGAGGTCATACAGTATTTGGAGGAATTGAAGAAAATGATGCAGATAGCTTTGCAGCATTAGATAATGTTCATCAAAATGACAAAATCACTTCTATTGAAATTTTAGAAGCTAGAGATTAATAAAGACTCATATAAGAAGTAAAAGCCAAGTAGAGATACTTGGCTTTTTTAATACCAATAAAAAGCATTCATAAGATAAGAGTAAAGCCCCTAGAAAACCTTAAAATAAAAACTCAATAAAATATACAGAAAACAAGATATCAAAAGTATAGAGAAGATATAGAGCTAAATACTAATATTATATATGAAACAAATTAAAAGAAAATGATAAATAATAAAAGTAGAGCGGAAATGATAAAAAAGTAGGCTAAAAAAAAAGCCAAACCTAAAGCAACTAAAGTAGTTGAGTTAGATTTGGCTTTGAATAAAGACTCAAGCTGGCAGCGGCCTACGTTTCCACTCCCGAAGGGAGCAGTATTATCAGCGATGAAGTG